>MDSW01188482.1_pt1 | contig 16400 bp, 21 predicted proteins | sample 811171 | NCBI WGS metagenome assembly MDSW01 (sample SAMN05326641, study PRJNA326480) | marine metagenome | isolation source: seawater | place: Atlantic Ocean: North West | collected 2012
GCCGCCAGACCCTGATTCAGGGCACTCCTGGTATCGAGAGCCTGGTCCGGACTGACCTGACTGACGGCATCCTGGCTGCGCTGGATTCCGCCATCATCAACGGCTCCGGTTCCTCCGGTCAGCCCACCGGCATCCGCAACGTGTCGGGCATCGGCTCCGTCGCGATGGGCACTAACGGTGGTGCATTGACGATGGAAAAGGTTGTGGATCTTGAGACTGAGATCCTGCAGGACAACGCCTTGGTGGGCAACGCTATGGCGTACGTCACCAACGCCAAGGTTGTTGCTGGCCTGAAGAAACTGCGCGCTGGTGGTTCCACCACCACTGACGGTTCATTCCTGTTCAACTCTGACCTGCAGGCCATCGGTCGCGGCCCCACCCCGCTGACCCTGAACGGCTACCCCATCGCCACCACCAACGCGATTCCTTCCAACCTGACCAAGGGTTCCGGAACGAATCTCTCTGCTCTGGTTGCAGGTGACTTCAGTCAGGCAATGGTTGGCTTCTACGGCAACGGTCTTGAGATCGTTGTGGGCGAGGAGAGCGATGATTTTGCCAAGGCATTGACTTCCGTTCGCGGAATTCTTTCCTTTGACGTGGCCGTCCGCCACGCTCAAAGTTTCGCCTCGATCGAAGACATCGTTGCCTGATTCTGAGGAGGGGGCCGGCAACGGCCCCTTTTTTTCTTATGAAAATCACCTGCACGAGAGGCGTCATGGCATCTGGCAAAGCCCTTGAGGCTGGCCAGACTTATGACGTGTCTGATAAAGACGGCGCTTTGCTGATCACCATGGGCAAAGCTGTCGAGGCAGTGGCTGAAGAGCCCAAGCCGAAACGCACACGCAAGCCAAAGACTGATGGCGCTAGCTGACTTTCTCAGTAACGACCTCGACATCTTTTTCGACAATCCTTTTGGAGTGTCGGCAACGTCGGGTGCAACGACTGCGAAAGTTTTGCTTGATCAGCCCAGTCAGGTCTTGGCTGGTGACATGGTCCTAACCACGGACTTTCAGATCACCGCCAAGACTTCTGATTTTGGAACACTGCTGGCAGGGGCCAGCATCACTGTTGATTCAGTGGCCTACACCGTCAGAGAGACCCGCCTGATTGGTGATGGCCTGCTCTGTGAAATCTCGCTGCAGAAGACATGACGACGCTGCGGGAAAATATTCTTGATGACATTGTCAGCAGCCTTGCTGGCACAACCAACGTCGGAACGCGCATCTACAGAAGCCGAGTGGTGCCGTTGCAGCGTGGTGAAAGTCCTGCACTGGTTGTTGAAGCGATTAGCGATACGCCTGAGCAAAACACCAGCTTGCCTACTTTGGACTGGTCGCTCACAGTGCGTGTGTCTGTGATTGTCCGAGGCGATAAGCCTGATGAAGTTGCAGACCCGATTGTTGAGAGTCTGCACAGCAAAATTATGGCTGATCTGACGCTCGGCGGTTACGCAATCGACGTGCAGCCAGGAACGACAACATTCGAGATGGTTGACGCTGATCAGCCAGCTGGTGTGATTGGTGTTGAATATCTAGTGCGTTATCGCACTAGGCTTGCTGATCTCACACAGGGACCCTGATTACAATGGAAGACGTAAACCACGGAAAGGGCGGAACTTATCTGCTCGATCCAAAAACCGGGGAAAGGAAGCTGCTTCAGCGGACTCAGCCGGCTCAACCTGACACCACTAGCACTGAGGTTGTAACCGATGGCACTGAGGACGAGTCAACGCCTTCTCCTAGCTAAGGAAGAGGTCACTTACGGCACTGACCCTACCCCGACTGGGGCAGCAAACGCGATCTTAGTTCGCAGTCTTGAAATCAGCCCTTTTCAGTCTGACGCTGTTGAGCGTGAGCTGATTCGTGGGTATATGGGCAATTACGAAGTGCTTCACGCTAACCAGCGCGTTGAGGTCACTTTTGAAGTTGAGATGGTTGGCTCTGGCGCAGCTGGCACCGCCCCTGCCTTTGGCCCGCTGCTTAAGGCTTGCGGCAACAGTGAAACAATCGTGGCCAGCACCTCGGTTACCTATGCGCCTGTGAGCAGCAGCTTTGACTCTGCCACTATCTACTTTTTCCAAGATGGCGTCCGCCAGAAAGTGACTGGCGCTCGCGGCTCGTTTTCGATCAACGCTGAGATTGGGCAAATCCCGACCATCAGCTTCACGCTAGTTGGCATCTATAACGAGCCGACAGACGTTGCAAACGCAACGCCGACGTATCAAAACCAAGCCAAGCCGGTGCTGTTCAAGAACGGCAACACCACCAGCCAGCAGCTGTTCAGCTATGCCGGCGCTGTTCAGTCGTTTAGCTTCGACCAAAGCAATCAAAGCGTTTATCGCGAGCTGGTTGGCGGCACCAAAGAAGTGTTGATTACTGATCGTCGCCCTGGTGGAAGCATTGTTCTTGAGGCTGTCACAATGGCAACCAAGAATTATTTCAGTGCCATCACCGGGACGGCCACAGGGAACAACACTTTCCAGCATGGTCAAACCGCTGGCAACATCTTCACTTTCAGCGCACCTCAAACAGATTTGTCATCTGTTAGCTACTCAGATTCTGACGGCGTACAGATGCTGAATTTTGACTACACAGCAACTCCGACGACATCTGGAAACGACGAATACTCGATCGTAATGACATAGTGCGCTAGTTTTGGGATGAATTTTTTCTTTTATGGGATTCGTCCTTAAGAAGTCCAACACCTACAAGTGGCCCGTCTCTGTCGATGTCCCTGTTGATGGGGGCAAACACGAGCGGGTCACTTTTGATGTTGAGTTCAAAGACTTGACGCAAAGCCGTCTACTGGAGATTGCTGAGCTGAGTGGTGAAGGCAATTTGTCTGATGTTGAGATTGCCCGTGAGGTGATGTCAGGTTGGGCTGGCGTTGAGGACGAGGACGGCAAAGAGCTGCCTTACAGCATCACCAAGCGTGACGAGTTGCTCGACGTGCCGATGATGGCCAGCGCGATTGCTGGCGCTTATTTGGAAAGCAAGCAAGGAGCCAAGAGAAAAAACTAGAGGAGGCCGTTGACTATTTATTCAGCGGCCCTGATGACAAGTCAGAGCTGATGGCTGATGCCAAGGCGTTTGGCTTAGCGTTGCCTGAGCCTGAAGCGCCCGAGCATTTTGAGGTGTGGCCTGATAACTGGCCTGCTGTTGAGATGTTCTTGCGCTGTCAGACGCAATGGCGCACAACCATGTCAGGCGTTTGTGGACTGGACTATTCAGCCGTTGAATGGCTGTTTAGACTGTATGGAGTCGAGGACCAGCGGGCCGTGCTTGAAGACTTGCAAGTCATGGAAGCTGCGGCGGTCAAGGTCCTGAACAAGGAGAAAGGCTGATGCAGAAATCAGTCTTCCAAATGCTGCTGGACGTTAAGACCAGGGGCGCGAACAACATCAGAAAGCTGGGCAATAGCCTGCAAGGTGCACAGGGTCAAGCCAAAAATTTGGCTTTGTCTTTTAAGAGCATGGTTGGCCCTTTGGCCGCGATTGCTGGTATTGCTGGTGGTGCTGCAATAGCGCGGGGCATATTTGGGTCAACAGCACAGCTGCAGTCACAGGCGAAATCACTTGAGGTTTTGACCGGAAGCGCAGAAACAACAGCAGAAATCCTCAAAGACATTCGCGCTTTCGGCGCTGCAACGCCATTCCAGGTAAAAGATCTAATTGATGTTACTAAAAAGCTCAAAGCATTCGGCATCGAGACTGATGACCTTGTCGAGACAACACGCCGCTTAGGCGATGTTGCAGGCGCAACAGGTGCCGACCTTGATGGCATTGCAACTGCGTTTGGTCAGATCAGGGCTAAAGGCAAGTTTGCGCAAGAAGAAAATCTTCAGCTGCTAGAGCGTGGCGTTGATCTAACGACTGAGTTGAAAAAGATGTATGGATTATCAGGCGAGGAGCTGGCCAAGGCCATGACAAAAGGCCAAATCAGTTTTGAGGCCGCAAATGTTGCTTTAAGAAGACTGACTAATGAGGGTGGCGAGTATTTCGGCGGTGCTGTTTCTCAGTCAGAAACTCTTAATGGTAAATTGTCAACCATGTTGGACGCCTTCAATAATTTAGCGATCAACGTTGGAACAGTATTAGAGCCATCCTTTAAAGCGTTTCTTGATACAGCTATTAGAGTCGTTACAATCATAAACAGCATGTTTACAGAAGAAAATATAAAAAGAGCCCAGCGGTTTATAGGCACGCTTCTCAACAATCTCCCTAATGTTTTTAATATAACTAAGGCTTTACTTAAGGTTACTGCTGCTTATGCAGGCGTGTTAGTCGGCATCACTGCTGGCAAATTCTTCACAGTCTTACTTGGCAATATGGCGCTGCTAAGAAAAGTAACTAGAGAATTGCATAACCTTGAAAAGCTTAAGTTAGGCGTTTTAAAGGCTCAGGCAGTGATTCAAGCTGCTTTGTCAGGGGCAACAAAAGGCGGCAAGCCTTTGCTGGGATTGCTTATTGCTGGTGGTACTGGTGTTGCGGCTTTTGCCGGCTTAAATGCTTTAGTTGACAATATCGTTGACACAATTCAAAACAAATTTAACGACGCGGCTGGGAGCGTTGATCTAACGGCTTTGCTGGGCGGTGACTTAACAGTGCCACCTCTAAAACTGCTAGACGGTGGCGGTGGCGCTGATGGCAAGGGTGGCTCTGGGAAAGAGGACGATCCTGAAGCACCTGTGCAGGTTTCAGACAAAGTTCTTTCATTAACAAAGCAGCTCAACGCCGCAAAACTTGAAGGCAATGCGCTGAAAGTGGTGGATTTAGGTTATGACTTAGCACTTCAACAGCTGAAAGAAAAAGAACTAACGGGCAACAACCTTGCGCTAGAGCAAAATCAGCTGCTTACTAACTACACGCTTGAGCGGCTTGATGTTGTCATAGCAATGGGCGAGGCTTATGACGACATAAACAATAAGTTGACTAAATCACAGGAGTTGTTTGAAAACATAAAAACCACCGTTCAGGTAGGCTTGACAAATGCAATTATGGGCTTGATTGACGGTACTAAGAGTCTTGGCGAGTCTTTGTCTGGCATTCTTAATCAGCTTGGCAACATGTTCCTGCAGGCTGGCATTGGCAACTTTGCCGATTCCAAGGGTGAAGGCGGCAGCGGCTTGCTCGGCCTTTTCAAATTCGCCAATGGTGGAGTTTTTGCTAAAAACAAAATTGTTCCTTTTGCGTATGGCGGTGTTGTAAACAAGCCCACGCTGTTCCCTATGGCCAATGGAATGGGCCTTATGGGCGAAGCGGGTGCAGAAGCCGTGCTCCCCTTGCGCCGTGGCCGTGGTGGTCGCCTTGGCGTTGAGGCGTCCGGCGGCGGCGTTGGTGACATTGTTGTCAACGTAGACGCATCAAGCGCATCCGCTCAAGGGGACACGGAACAAGGCAGGCAGCTTGGCAAAGTTATTGGCATTGCCGTCAGAAGTGAAATACTGAAGCAACAGCGTCCCGGAGGCTTGCTCGCTTAATGGCTACTTTTCCGTCTATCGACCCTGATTTCGGTGCGCAAAAGCAAAATGCGCCTATTGTCCGCAAGGTTCAATTTGCTGATGGGTTTGAGCAAAGGTTGACCTTTGGTCTGCAACAAAATCCAAAAACCTGGACGTTGTCTTTCGTAAACTTGACAGAAGCTGATGCTGACACGATTGAGACGTTTTTGAATGCTCGTGCTGATGACAATGCCTCGTTTGATTGGTCGCCACCAGATGAGTCAGACACATACAAATGGGTGTGTGAGACTTGGACGAAATCGATTCCATTCCCGAACCGTGCAACGATAGAAACAACCTTTAGGGAGGTCTTTGAGCCCTAATCAGGATTGGACTAGGCTGGCCTCAAATCGTAAACTGCATTCAAAGCGTCTGACCCATGGCAATCACAACCCGTGCTGGCAAAGGCAGCGCCCTGACGCATACGGAGCTGGATACGAACTTCACGGACCTGCGCGACAGCGTTGGTTATCTGACGACCGGGCAGGGTGGAACAGTTACGCAAGGCACCTCAAAGTCAACCGGCGTAACCCTCTCAAAGAAGTGCGGCCAGATCACGATGCACAATGCTGCACTGGCTTCAGACACCACTGTGTCTTTCACGCTGACCAACACAACCATCGCAGCGACTGACGTTCTGGTGCTGAATCACGTCAGTGCAGGTACTGCAGGCTCGTACCTGCTCAACGCTCAGCCTGCTGCAGGTTCAGCCAGCATCAACGTCCGAAACATCACTGGCGGCTCTTTGTCAGAAGCCATTGTGATCGGCTTTGCTGTGGTGAAAGCAACCACTTCATAAGGTTGCCTCTTGAGGCTTTGAGGTCATGACTGCCACTCCAATCTCGGAGCTACAAAGCGCCAACCCCAGCGCAATTATTGAGCTGTTTGAGATTCAGCTAAACAAGACCCAGCATGGTGTGGACACTCTTTATCGGTTTCATGCCGGTACGAATGAGGTCAATAACGGCAATGTCATTTGGGACGGCAACTCTTACACAAGGATTCCGATTGAAGCCACTGGTTTTGAGATAACAGGTAAAGGCACTTTGCCTCGACCAAGCATAAAGGTCAGCAACTTGCTCGGGACCATTACCTCAATTATTCAGGCGTTGCCGCATGGCTTGGAGGGTGCAAAGGTTACCCGAATTCGCACCATGGCCCGGTTCCTTGATGCTGCGAACTTCGATGGGGGGACAAACCCTTACGGAACGCCGGACAGCACGCAAAAGCTTCCAGATGAAATCTATTTTGTTGATCGCCTGAAAGGCGAAAGCAGAGACGTTATTGAGTTTGAGCTGGCTAGCTCACTTGATTTGCAAGGAGTTGTCGCGCCTAAACGCCAAACAATCCAGAACGTCTGTCAATGGAAGTACAGGACTGATGGAGTTGTTTATGTTGATGCTGATTACGTTGAGAATCAAATTACTTATATCATTGATGATTACAACTATGACAAAGTTGACTGCCCCTATAAGGGTGGATTGTTTTTTAAGGCTGACGATACACCGACGCTTGTTTCATCTGAAGACCAGTGCGGTAAACGCCTGAGCAGCTGCAAAAAGCGGTTCGGCTTTGTTGAGATGACAGGCAGCGTTACCAAGGACTCAGCAGTGCTAACGATTGATTCAGGGCAAGCGGATGAGCTGGCCTTGGTTGATGTTGCTTCTGGGCCTCTTATCGCTGGCTTTGGCATCCCTGACGGCACCACCGTTTTGGCGAAAGATGCGACTACGATTACCCTTTCAGCAGCGGCTGACGGTACGCAGACTGTTATAGAGAGCGGCCAGATTACTGCAAACGGGTTAACGATTAAAATGACAAATAACCCTGTTACTCAGGGCATCAAAGCAGGAATGACAGTTTCCGGACCGTTCGTGCCATCTGGAACGGTTGTCACGGAAGTGCAGGGAAGCAAAAAGCTTGTATTCCTCTCTATTGAGAATAACCTCGAAATTTTGGAGCTTAGTTTTCCTGAAGGCTATGTTGAATACGCTGGCGATCCATATGTAGACACTGACTATGTAAGCACAGACTATTTTAACGATATTGAGGCCAATGTATATGTTGAGACAAACTACATTCTTGACTCTGTTGAGGGGACTTACACTGACAGCACTAAGAAATTAACCGTAGCAAGCACAGGCACTGCGGCCAAGAACGACATAGTTTTAGGGCCGGATATTTTGTTGAACACAAAGATCAAAACCAATCCCTCTGCTACCGAAATAACCCTGAACAAAAACCAACCGATTGAGGATGGAACGACTACATCCTTTGGCGTTTACAAAAAAGCGACAACAAATTTTGTCCCCTACACGTTTGAGGCTTCTGATGTTTACGTTGTTCGCCCTGTAGCCGGCTTGCCGTTTGGGTCGTTCCCAGGGGTCGGCAAGTTCAGATGATTTGGCGTGAAAGGGCTTTAAAACACGCCATTGCAGAGATGCCCAATGAAAGCTGTGGCCTTGTAATCCGTGAGGATGGTGTTGAACGGTATTGGCCTTGTCGCAACATATCGTCAGAGCCGGAGAAGACCTTTGTGCTTGACCCTGAGGACTGGGTAAAAGCAGAGGATATGGCAGAAGTTATAGCGGTGGTTCACAGCCATCCAACAGGGGCTCCTGATCCGAGCGATGCAGACATTCAGGCTTGTAATGCAAGCTGGCTGCCGTGGGAAATAGTGAGCCCTGAAACAGGCGAATGGGCGTCTTGCAAGCCAACTAGCGTGACACCCTTAGCAACGCACCCTTAAACTGCATCCATAGGAGGTGCCCCATGCTTCGCAGGATTCAGCTATACGGCAGCCTCGCAAAGTACATCGGCCAGCGGGTGCTCCATGCAGATGTCGCAAGTGCGGCTGAGGCTGTCAGGTATTTGGTGGCTAACTGGCCTGGGGTTCGCCAGCACATGGCTGACCGTCATTACAAAGTTGCTGTCGGCAATGACTGCATAGACCCCACTGGCCCTGACCTGCACATGGAGGCAGGCTCAGAAACCATAAAATTTATTCCGGTTGTTGCAGGGGCAATAGACTTTAAAAACATTTTTAAAATTGTTATTGGCGTCGCCTTAGTTGTTGCTGCTTTTACTATCCCTGGCTCAACTGTGATTTTGGGCACAGAGTTTTCAAAGCTTGCTTTAAGTGTTGGTCTTTTTGGTGGGGGCTTGATACTTAAAGGAACTGCCGGGTTGCTAAGCCCTACAAGTGGCGATGGACCAGGCACGGATGGAAACAAAGACACACGCAAATCATATAGTTTCAGCAACATTCAAAACGTCTCCCGCCAGGGTGTTGCAATACCTGTGGTTTATGGAGAGACTATCGTTGGTTCGGTAGTTGTCTCTGCTGGCATCGACGTTTCTAAAAAGATAAAGAAATGAGCTTAAACAACAACTCCTTCATCAAGTTTATCGACGTGCTTGGAGAAGGGGAAATCGCTGGATTCGCAACCCCTCTCAAAGCTGAGACTACCAATCTTGGCTTAATTAAAGCTGAGCAACTCAAAGACGTATTTGTTGAAAACACACCAATCGCAAGATCTGGGGCGACTTTGTTTGCAGGCACCTATGAACAAACAGATTCAAACGGGATACGCGCTGGAACGTACACGATCACTGAAGAGCTGGTAACGATAACCACTTTTAGTAACCATAATTTTCAAGAGCAAGACACCGTTGTGCTCACAGCTTCTACTGGTGATTTAGAGGATGGAGAATACTCTGTTGAAGAAAAAATTAGTAATACTAAATTTACTGTTTTGAACAAAACTGGCGAGGCATCGTCTGGCGGGCAATGTACTGCTACTGGCTTAGCTGATGAAATTACAGTCACTACGGAAACTGTTCATGGTTTTAAGGATAATCAAAAAGTTATTATTTTCCCAGGCAGTGGCGACTCAGAAACAGCTACTCTGACAATTAAAAGCGTTACCCAGACGACTTTTACAGCGGATTCGCCAAATGAAAACTTAACAAGTGGTCAAGTTGGTGTAGGCAAAAAGTCAGACTTTAACTTTAGTGAATTTGACTTAACACTTAGGACTGGTACCACCGATCAAGCATTTGTAGAAGGGTTTGACCAAATCGAGTCTGAAAGCGCTGTAAACGTCGAGGTTGAAAAGGTTAACCCTATTACGAGAACGCTGACCAACCCCAATATTGACGCCGTAAGAGTTCGCGTTCAACTTCCGGCCTTGTCGTTAGCAAAAAGCAATGGCAGCATAGTTGGCACGTCAGTAAAGCTAAGGATTGATGTGTCCGAAAATGGCGGCAGTTTTGTTCCAGCAATTACTGATAAAATTAAAGGAAAAACAAATAAACCCTATGAACGTGACTATGAAATTGACTTGAGAGGCAAAGTTTTTCCGGTATCAATTAAAGTTAACAGGTTGACAAAAAACAGTGTTAATCCAAAAGTACAGCACACTTTAATCTGGAAATCTTTTATCTCCTTGATTGACGGGCGGCTGAGGTACCCGCACACTGCCTACACCGCTATTCGTTTATCGGCAAAAGAGTTTTCCTCTATTCCCCAACGGGCTTACAGGGTCAGGGGACGCAAAGTGCGAATCCCTGACAACGCAACTGTTGACAACACAAATGGTCGGATTACCTATGACGGGGCCTGGAGCGGAACTTTCGCCACTGAACGCGCTTGGACATCAGATCCGGCCTGGTGCCTTTTTGATCTGCTTACGGATTACAGAGCGGGCTTTGGTGATCAACTTGAAACGAGTCAACTAGACAAGTTTGCGTTCTTTACCGCTTCTAAATACGCTTCAGAGCTTGTTAATGATTTTAAGGGTGGGACTGAGCCGCGTTTCTCTTGCAACTTTAATTTCAACAACCAAGAGGACGCGTATAAAGCCATCAATGATTTGTGTTCAGTTTTCCGCGCTATGCCATATTGGTCTGCCGGAACATTAGAACTGACGCAGGATTCGCCAGCAGATCCCGTATTTTTGTTTTCTCTTGCAAATGTTGGACCTGATGGGTTTATCTACAGGGCTGCAAGTCAAAAGACTAAGCCGACTGTTGCCCTTGTTAAATATCTAGACCTAGAAACACGCGATCAGGCGTATGAACAGGTTGAGGACCCTGACGCTATAAGGCGTTTTGGCATAGTCACAAAAGAGGTTGATGCTATCGCCTGCACCAGCAGGAGCCAAGCAAGGCGTGTTGGTGAATGGTTGCTCTATACCGAGAACACACAAACAGAGACGGTTGAGTTCACTACAGATATGGGAGCCGGGGCGATTGTTCGCCCAGGCGACGTCATTGAAATTAGTGATCCGGTAAGAACAAGCTCAAGACGTGCCGGACGAATCAAAAGCGCAACGACTACCGCTGTAACCGTTGATGACTTTGAGGGCTTACCTTCCTCAGGCGGTAGTTTGTCCGTGCTGTTGCCGGATGGAACGCTTGAGAAGAAAGCAGTAAGTGGTCATTCAAGCGGCGTTATTACAGTCAGCGAGGCTTTTAGTGTTGCACCTAATGCAAACAGCCTTTGGCTCTGGGAAGTTGCATCGTCTGACACGCAGCAATATCGAGTGATTGGCATCGCTGAAGATGATAACGGCATTAACTACAGCATCAGCGCCCTCAGGCATGATTCTGGCAAATATGCAGCGATTGAATCTGGTCAGTCACTACAGGGCGCTACGTTTGTTGACCTGCAAGATCCGCCGGATGCTCCCACCGGACTAATCGTCACAGAGGATCTCTACACATACCAAAGCGAGGTTAGAGCCAAAATAGATATCAGCTGGGAAAGCGTAGACAACGCTGCTCAGTATTTGGTGCGATATGCACAAGACGATGGCAACTTCATTGAAGACTTTGCTACTGGCACTAGCTACGAAATCCTCAACATCACCCCAGGCGAGTTTGAGATTGAAGTTTTTGCCCAAAATGGTGCCCTTATTCAGTCAAACGAAGCAGCTACTGCAACATTTACGGCACTTGGCAAGACTGCACCTCCTGCCGATGTCACTAACTTCACGGCAACCTTAGACCCTGATGGAGCGGTGACTCTGAGCTGGGACAAGGTGGCAGACCTTGATCTGCAAGGTTATGTGATCTACCAAAGCACGATTTACGGATCTGGAACGTTGGTCGGTGAGTTCCTTACGACCCAGGCAAAGCTAGGCAAAATCGCGATTGCTGGCTCTTACACCTGGACGATCAAAGCACTTGACACTTCAGGGAATGAATCAACAAACGCTGCAAGCGCCACCGTCATCGCTGGCACTCCTGGCAACTTCTTGAATGCTGTCAACACGGATAGCACCCTTACTGGCGGGGTTTATGTCGCCACTGATTACATTGCTGACGCTGACGAGTATGTCGTCCCAGACACGCATACGGGAATCATTGATGGGGTGATTTACATCCCTGTCGATGCTGCAGATAACTGGACAACGCACTTTACCGATCAAGGCGCTAATACCCTGCAGGAACTAATTGATGCTGGCTATGATCAATATCTGCTGCCTTCTTTGGACTCCGGGACTTACACAGAAGTGTTCGACCTTGGCTCAACCATTTCTGGGGTTATCGTTCCAACGATCACGACATCTGCTTACAGCGGTTCAGCAACGGAATCGCTGCTCATAAGCACGTCTGCCGATAACTTGACATACACTGATCACACAGGACAATCTTCAGTATTTGCTAGCAACTTTAGGTACGTCAAGGTGGCTTACACCTTCACAACTACAGGCAACAACGATGTAACCAAGATCACTGCATTGAACTTAAAAGTGAGCAGTGAGATAAAAACTGAGATCGGAGAGGCTACTTATGGCAGCGAATCCGGAGGTGTAGAGGTTGCTTTGGCTACTTCGTTTAACAACATCAAGAGTGTTGTCGTTACGCCTGAGGCCAGCACCGCTTCCGTAACTGCCGTTGTCAACAGTGTTGGAGCGAATAACGACAGGTTTAATGCCAGCGTTTATGATACGGCGAGCGGTAACCGCGACAACCAAAAGTTCACCTACATCGTTCAGGGCACCTAAGGCATGGCAAACGCCAACTGGAATAACCCAACGCTGGACTCCTCCTATAGCGACTTTGTAGATGAGGTCAAAAACCGGGACGAAGACGTAGCAACCCAGTTCAGCGGCACCACTGCTACAAACATCCCAACCAATGCGATCCAGTGGGATAGCACCGCAAAGCGCTGGAAGCTGTATGACGGCTCAAGTTTTGGCGAGCTAACCGATGTCTATAAGCTGACGGCCCTTGAGGTGACGGGCTCTACGGTGCCCACCAACGGCATTTACCTGCCAGCTACAAACACAGTCGGGCTTTCAAGTAATAGCAGTCTCAAGTTCCAGTTCAACAGTTCGGGTGCGTTTGGGATTGGTGGTGCGACTTATGGAACCAGCGGGCAGCTTCTGACTAGCCAGGGATCTAGCAGCGCACCAACTTGGACGGATGCACCAAGTGCCGGTAAGTTTGCGTCCTATGCAATCATCTGCGATCAAAAAACACAGAATGTTGATGGCGGAACGTTTAGCAGCGGGGATGATACCGGGCTCTTCGGACGCAAGCGTGATTTAAATACAGAACTGTCTGATGAGGATGGGATTGTTTCTATTAGCAGCAATGATTTTACTTTAGCCGCTGGAAATTACCTAATTAAATGGTCTTGCCCTGCTTATGATGTTAATAGGCATCAGTCGGCGTTGTATGACGGAACAACACTTTATTATGGAATGAATGCCTATAGCAACACCACCTACCCTAGTACGACTTTTTCAACAGGTTTCGCTAGGGTTTCACCTTCCAGCTCAACCGCTTTTTCAATCCGTCATAAAGCTCAGACCTCAAAAAGCACTGCTGGCTTTGGCGTAGATACTAATTTTGGCGGCGATGAAATTTACACCGTAGTTGAAATCTACAAGGAGAACTGATCATGGACATTTACATCTGTTTGGAACGGCTAGGACTTGCAGGCAATTCCTTCATCATTTCCAATTCAGTTCCGCCGCACACAATTACATCTTGGGATGGCCCTGATCCGGAGCCAACCCAAGAAGAGTTGCAAGCTGCGTGGGACGCATACCAGGCAGAAGGCGGTTACGCCAAAGAGGAAGCCCAAATGAATCGCAGGGTGGCCTACAAGGCCGAGTCAGACCCCTTGTTTTACAAATGGAAGCGCGGTGAAATTTTAAAAGCCGTCTGGACTGACAAAGTTGCTGAAATCAAAGCTCGGTATCCTTACTAATGGCTAACGCTGACTGGAGCAAACCCACTAGCTCTTCTCATTATCTGAGCTTTCAGGATGAGCTAAAGAGTCGCGACGTAGACGCTGCCACGCAGTATTACGACTACACGGGCAGCAATCAACCAACCGGCGCTATCCGTTTTCATCAACATTCCACTCAAAAACGGTGGAAACAATGGGATGGTTCTAGCTGGGCTGAACTTACCGACACCTATGCCCTAACTTCTGTTTCTGTTGAAAACAACCTAGCTGCCAACGGCTTACTCACACAAAACAGCAACCTCGCATTATTCACAAACAGTACACAACGATTGCAGCTGGATAGCAGCGGGGCCTTTGGTTTTGGCACGGCAGGTTTGGGAGGTTCAAACTTTGGGACTGCTGGACAATTTTTAGCTAGCGCAGGAAGCAGCGGCGTGCCTGTCTGGACATCAGTCAGCACAGGCGGCTTAATCGAAGGTTATGGGCTTTTTTGCGATGAAAAAACCGCGTTGACCGATGGAGGCACGTTCAGCAACGGTGCTTGGAGAAATAGAGATTTGAACACAACTATTGCTAAGGAAGGATTTGCTTTTGATCCATCTTCAAACCGGCTTCAATTAACCACTGTGAGCGGTGGCGTAACAACACCCGGTAAGTTCATTATTTGTTGGCGAGCGCCTGCTTTTGATGTTCGGAGGCACCAAACTAAGGCAATCCTCGCTGCAACGAGTTCTCCTTTTAACTTTGCTCACACAGTAGGTTATGGGCAAAATGCTTATTCACACACAACAGGTCCTAGCCAAACGTGGTCCTATGGATGTGCATATTTAGAGCTACCTTTAAGCGGGAACTCATCAGATGATCGAGTGGAATTAATAATTCAGCACCGCTGCGAGGTAAGTAAACTAACCACGGGTCTTGGTCTAGCCGCCGATTTTTCTGGTCATGTAGAGAGATATACACATGTCGAAGTTTACAAACTCAGGGATTAACCATGGACATCGCCATCGCTATCGATCGTCTTGGCCTTAATGCCAACACTTATCGACTGACACAATCTGTGCCACCGCATGAGCTTGTCTCTTGGGAAGGCCCTGACCCGCAGCCAACACAGGAAGAGCTGCAAGCTGCCTGGGATGCCTTTGAAGCCGAAGGAGGTGTTGCCAAGGCTGAGGCCAAGGCCAACCGTGCGCAGGCTTACGAAGCTGAAGCGGACGAGCTGTATATGCAGTACGAACGGGGTGAAGTGGAAAAAGCTGTTTGGACGGCTAAGGTTGCTGAGATCAAGCAGCGGTATCCGTACCCAGCATGAAACGCCCTGACCCTTTGATCACCGCCAGCTACGGCGCGACGGATATTGCCGTGCAAAAGGCAAGAACGCTGTGGCTTGAAGAGCTGTACTTCCTTGATGGCCGGGACCAGATCAGCCACCCTCAACATGGTCTGTTCGTAGGCTTGGCTCTTAAGTATCAGAACTTGGATTCAACTGACGGCATCTGATGGCGAAGTCCCTTAACGGTCAAACATTTGTTGTCGGCAAACCGAAACGGACCACACAGGGAAATGGTCAACACTCACGCCCAAAAAAAGGCCGCAAGAGATACCGTGGTCAGGGAAAACGCTAATTCAACAAATGATCAAGCGTCTTGTTTTTGGTGTAGCCGCTGGCGCACTTGCCTTGGCTCCCCTCTCTGCCCGCGCAGATGAGGGCTTCTATGTGAACCCGGAAATCAACATCGGCGTCGGCACTGAGACCGGCGTGGGTGGTGCTGTCACCGATCTGCACGTTGGTTACGAGTTCAAGAACGGTGCCTATGCACAGTTTGGCCCTAGCTTGATCACGCCGGACAATGGCGATTCTGAGATTGAACTCTCAGGCAAAGCTGGTATTAGCGGTGGTTCTCTTTACGGTGAGCTGTCCTTTGCCACTGGCGACAACGAAACCACCGGGAATGTGAAGGTTGGCGCTCGTTTTTGATCGCTGCTAGAACTTAACTGTCTCCTCACACGGACAGCAAGGAGCCCCCTTACTGGGAAGAGTATGGGGGCTTTTTGTTGCCTAACCAACCATGCAAAAAGTCATCAACACGTTGGCAGCCTGCACGTTTGTATTGGCTTTGGCGAACACTGCGGTAATCGTGTTGGCAGTCACCCGTGGCCCTTCAATGGCTAAGAAGTACGTCAGTGATCTAAAGCTAGAGCTGACAAAAACAATCCTTGACCAAGTGCCCGTCCCAGAGATGCCTGAGATGCCAAAGATGCCAACATCAACCGGCCCTGCGATTCCAAGCCTTAAGTGAGCGATCCAATCAATTCGCCAGCGCACTACACCAAAGGTCGCGTTGAAGCGATTGAGGTGATTGAGGATGTTGTTGCTGGTGCGCCTGATGCTGTCACCGGCTATTTGGTCGGGCAGGCAATGAAGTATCTGCTGCGGGCATGGCACAAGGGCAACGCGATGCAGGATCTGCAAAAGGCGGCTTGGTATCTGAACCGCGCGATCGACAGGTTCAACCCTTAGGTGATCATCTTGGTGCCAGCCACGGGATCTTCTGGGTCATGTGCTTCCGGCCCGAATCCTTCCGCCTTGATCTTTGCCATATCAAGTTCTGGCGCGGGTGCCTCTTGTTTCTGCTCAAACGACGCAAGCCATTCGCGTAAGGCATCACCAGTTGGCGTGCCTTTTGGCCAC
>MDSW01049088.1_pt1 | contig 16398 bp, 15 predicted proteins | sample 811171 | NCBI WGS metagenome assembly MDSW01 (sample SAMN05326641, study PRJNA326480) | marine metagenome | isolation source: seawater | place: Atlantic Ocean: North West | collected 2012
AACGTGTATTACTTCCCTTATTAATACTACCACCATGTATTAAATTTGGATGAAAAAAAATTGCCTGTCCTTTTTTCAAATTTAATCTTTTAAATTTAAATTTTTTTAAATAATCTTTGCTTAGTACACTAGAAGTATGTTTTTTTTGTTTAGTAATAGCTTTATACGGATGATCTACTAAATGAGTTGTAGGTGCAAACCTAAGTGTATATTTTTTATTAAAACCAACTAAAGGAACCCAGGCTGTAATCATAATTTTATGGTCATTAGCGATTTTACCTCCTAGGTTTTTATAAAATTGTATATCACTATGTGATCCAGCAGCATCCTGAATTTTAAGTTTACTAGGTCTTGCAATCCTAAATCCAGCTGCATTATCTTTAATTTGTTTTATTGATCCAACCCATTTTGGAGTAAATTTATTGTGTCCCCAATAATTTTGCATGATGTTTAAAATATCTTTATTTTTTTTAACCTTATTTAAAACTTTTTTATCTAGAGAAATATATCTTCTTGAACTATTTATTAATTCTTCATGATTTCTTTTAGCAAAAGAAAAATTATGATAGTTTTTAATATTACTTATATTAAAAAGATTTTTCTTATTTGAAATCATGTAATTGAATTTTTTACAGATAGCTTGAGTAATAACACTTAAATCATTTTTGCTCAAAAGATCAATTACAGCGTAACCATTTTTTAAAAAAAAATTATAGTTATTTTTTATGTTCATTAAAATTTTTTATTTGTTTTTACTCTTCGTAAGGTCAAATAATCTTTATTATTTTTCAAAAATTTTATAAAATTTTTACCATTCCACTTATCCCAATTAGCACTTATTGTTCTGCCTGAAATATCAATACTTTTAGTATTAATTATAAAATTAACTAAGCCAACAACTTTCGTAAAATCAGGTTTACTTTTCATATTTTTTTGTAATTGCGTTTTATAAGTTCTAGGAAGTTTTTTCATTTTTTTTAAGCCTAGATTGTGAATATTAGTTTTCATGAAGCCAGGTGCAATACAATTTACAATTATTTTATATTTTTTTAATTCTAATGCTAGATTTTCAGCAAATCTAACTAAAGCAGTTTTGGCAACTGAATAAGGTGAAAATTTTTCAAAAGTATTAAAAGCTCCTCCACCAGAGAAAAAAATTATTTTTGAAAATTGATTTTTTTTTACTAGTCTCAGAAGTTTATTTGCTATAACCAAATTAGATTTAAAATTTAAGTTAAAAATTTTAAACCATTTATCAACATTATAATCATATATATTTTCAGGTTCGCCCAAAACACCCTGGCAACAAATTATTCCATCAAGTTTTCCAAACTTAGTTTTAACTAATTTAAATAATTTATTAATATCCTTAAGATTATTTGCATCAAATTTTAAAAATAAATGTTTGCTTCCTAAAAAATTTTTTTTTACACTTAATATGTTTCTTGAACATAAAATTAATCTATTTTTTTTTGAAAGTGAATTTGCTATTTCTCTTCCAATTCCTTGACTAGCACCAATTAATACATATTTCATTTAGTTTTTTTTCATTTGTTGTTGGATCCAAATATCATTAGAAAAATCAGTTTTTATTTTTTTTTTTATCAAATTTTTAAAATACTTATACTCTAAAGTCCAAGTTGGATCTTTGATGGATAAATTTTTTATCACTTCCTTTGGTTTGCCAGATGGAAAAATCCTTTTTCTATGAGTAAAAGTACTTTTACCCCATTTACATAAATTATTTATATGGGCAGAACCCTTAGAGGCTAACAAATCACAAGTAAAAGTATTCTTCCACATAACATATGATATTTCTAGATTAATTTTAATCTTACTTTTTTTAGAAATAAAATTAGCATGATCTGTGGCCTTATTTTCAAATTTATTTGATGAAACTAATTTAAATTCTTTTAAACTTTTACCAAACCAAAACCTACATATGTCTAATAAATGTGGCAGTAAATCTGTTCTAACTCCCTTTCCACTATCTCTCCAATTTTTTTTTACAAGTTTAGCTGTTCCATTCCCGTAAAAAATTCTACAGTTATATAACTTTCCTAATTTTTTTGAATTAATTATTTTTTTCATTCTCATAAAATGTGGCTCAAATCTGTGATTATATGCTGTATAACAAACAACTTTATTTTGTCTTGCAATTTTTTCTAGCATTAAAAAACTTTTTTTATTTTTTAAAAAAATTGGTTTTTCTACTAAAATATGTTTTTTATTTTCAATACAGTATCTCATAACTTTAAATTTTTCGTTCTCAGGCAAACAAATAAAAGCTGCATCAAAATCTTTCAATGGAACTTCATATACTGACTTAAAATCAGAAATTTTATTTTTATCTATGGAGTAAATAAAATCTTTTCCTAAATATTTTTTTCTTTTAATTCCTTGGACTCCCATTCCAATAATAATTATCTTCATTTTTTTTTATAACTTATAGATTTTTCTACAGTTTTTATTTTTTCTAAAATTTGTTCAGTACCAACTGTTATGTTACCAAGATTTTCACATTGACATGCTGCTCCCATTGATCCAATTATACTTGATATTATTAATGAATTTGTAGCTTTCATTGCTAATGTTGCATATGCAAGTAATGTATCGCCAGCTCCAACACTGTCCTCAACTTTGCTTACAAAAGTAGGTATTGTAAAGGATTGTGCCTCCATTGGTTTTTGTCTATTAGCGTTTGAAACCGAAAATACACCTCTTTCTCCAAGCTTAAGTAGTAAATTTTTATAATTCGTTAAAGACGCTAAATTTTGCGTCAAAACACTTATATTAGAATCTTGGTCTCCAAGTGAAAACCTAACTTCTCGTTCGTTGGGTGTAATTAAATCAAAATCTTTAAAATCAGTTATATTTCCCCATCTAGTAGCAACTTGGCTATCCGCTACCTTAAAAATATTTTTTCCAATAGATGAAATAAATGAAGATATGTTCGACTTATTAAAAATACCGTGTCTAAAATCACTGAATATTATTACGTCAGTTTTTTCTTTCTTTATATAAGAATTAATCTTCTTCAAAATTTTTAAAGAAATCGAAACGTTATCAAGTTTATCAATTTTTAATAATTTATATCCATTTGCTACGATGGTGTTTTTATTAGTAGTTGGTCTTGTTTTGTCTATTATTGCATTCAACTTAATTTTTGAACCTTTAAGTTCTTCAAGCACAAAATCTTTTAATTTATCATTTCCTAAAACGGTAGTGAAAGTAACTTTTGCTCCTGCACTCTCTAAATGTCGGGCGACAATTCCTGCGCCACCTATGTAGTCTTTCTTTTCTTGATATAAAACGCTTGGTGTTGGTGTTTTGACATGACCACCTATAAGGTTAGTTTTTGTATAAGTGTCTATAATTGTATCTCCAACGACGTGAACTTTAATTTTTTTTATTTTTTCAAGACTTTTTCTTAAATCATTAAAACTAATTTTATTTTTATTCATCAAATCTATTAACTTGTAATTTTCAATATTTGGTTCAGATAAATTTAGTAATGCTGTAGAAGAATAAATTATATCACCTGGGGTAAAAATCATTTCGCCACCATAACTTTCCACAATTTTTGCTTCTTCTTTTGTTGCCTTTGGTAATCCACTAGATTTATATTCAAAACCCTTTGCGAAAAAATCTGGTTTGAATAAATTTAAGTTCTTTAATGGTTTTTCGTTATTGTCTATAATAACATAGTCAACCATCTGAAAAGCGGCTAAGTTTAGTGCCCGCAAATCCTCTGGAACAAAAGGCCTATAAATTCCTTTTTTAATAAATTTGTCAGCTGTAATACTAACAACTAACAAATCTCCTTTTGATTTTCCATATAACAAGTGCCTTATATGACCAGGATGAACTACATCAAAATTCCCATGGCATAAAACCACTTTTTTTTTTCTTGGACGTTTTCCGATAATTTTTGCTAGTCTTGAAGAAGTTATAATTTTTTTTGAATAGATGTTTTTAATATTTTTTACCATATTCTATATTCTATATTCTATTATTTTTTTCCCATATATTTAAACCAAACTTTTGTGGCTTTATTTATAGATTTTTCATTCCACAATGGTGCATCATTCCAATTTTTAATTTCAGATAACATTTTACTTACACCATTTTTAAAATTTATAGAGGGTTTCCATTTTAGTTCATTTTTTATCTTTGAAATATTTGCCCAAGTTCTTCTTGGTTCTCCTGGTCTATCAGGAATAAAAATTCTCTTACCACCTATTAAGCTAGCAAGCTTGTTTACAGATTGAGGATTATCACCTCCAACATTATAAATTTGACCTGATTTACTTGATTTCGCAGCAGCAAAAAATGCCTTTGCTACATCTGTGACATAAACAAAATCTCTTGATTGTTTACCGTTACCTACAATTGTAAATGGTTTATTCATAATCTTTTGTTTAAAAAAAACTCCAAAAACTGCACCATACGCTCCCGTAGTTCTTACTCTTGTGCCATATGCATTAAAAATTCTAATAGAATTTACTTTTAAATTATAAACTTTGTGCCAATGAAACGCTGCTTGTTCACCCATATATTTACTTAGTGCATAAGGATATTGGGGATCAATTTTTGCTTTCTCTTTAATTCTTGAAGTATTTAAGCCATAGCAAGATGCTGAAGCAGAATAAACAAATTTTTTAATATTATTATACCTCGAGGCCTCTAAGACTCTTATTGTACCTTGAATATTTGTTTTCATATAATTAATAGGATTTTCAATTGAAGGAACAATATCACCAATTCCTGCAAAATGGAAAACTAAGTCTGCATTCTTAAAAAATTTGTGATTTTTTTTCAGATTACAAATATCAATTTTTTCGAACTTTAAAAGGGAATTTTTTTTGTGATGAGATAAATTTTTTTTATGTCCACCTGAAAGATTATCAATTACATGAACTTTATATTTTTTGCTTATTAGCAAGTCCACCATATGACTTCCTATAAAACCGGCTCCACCTGTCACTATTGCAATTTTATTTTTCATTCAGCATGAATTCTTTTCAATCTCTGGACATTAAAATATTTATCATCCTCAAAAGAGTTTTTGAATTCTCCTTTTTTAAAGTGTTCACAAAGTTCTTTAACTGCGTCTTCAATTGAATATTTTGGTTGAAAATCTAAAATTTTTTTTACTTTATCAGAGCAAATATGGTACGAACGTTTATCATCTGATTTAGTGAAAACTAAATCTATATTTGATTTATCAGAAAATTCCATCTCAACAACTTTCTTAACTAATTTTCCAATTTCAGTCATAGATAAATTTTGATATCCAACATTAAATTGTTGGTTTTTAATTTTTTCAGTTGGTGCTTCAATGGCTAATTTAACAAAGTCACAATAATCCTGAATATGCAAGTTTGGTCTTAACTGTTCACCACCAAATATTGTAATCTTATTTTTGTTAATAGCATGATTGGTCAATATATTAACTGATAGATCTAAACGCTGTCTTGGTGCATAGCCACATACTGTAGCAGGTCTAAAAATTAAACCTTCGAAATTCTGGTCTGTATGATCTAATAAAATCGGCTCACACATTCCCTTATATTTATTATATAAAGTTAATGGTAAAAAAGGGTGCTCCTCTGTAACATCTTTTTTGTCAGAAACACCATACACTGAACTCGAAGAGGCATAAATAAACCTTTTTATTCCATTTTTTTTTGCAGCAATCACCATTGGTTCAAAAGCATTTAGGTTAACTTCAGTAGAAAAATTTTCATCTAGCTCAAAGCTAGCATCATTAGAAACACAAGCTAAATGCAAAAAAACATCATGATTAGTACAGGACTCTTTTAATTTATTAATATCTCTAATATCTCCTTTAATTAATTTAAAATTTTTATTTGATTTTGGTAAAAATTCATCTCCAAAATAAAGGCTATCATAAACTGTTACTTTAAAACCTTGATCTAATAATTGTGGTACCAATCTACTTCCACAATATCCAGCACCTCCAGTTATAAAAATAGACTTAAAGTTCATTTATTTATTAATTTTTATTTTAAAACCGGCGTTAGTAGCATCAGCTAAAAACATCTTAACTGTCTCCAATGAAAGTTCATCCAAATTTTTTCCTATATATGAAGTTTTTTTTAAGATTTCATTAGGGACTGTAATTATATGACATCCAATTTTTTCGGCTTGAAAAATATTTAATAACTCTCTAGTGCTAGCCCATAATATTTTAATTTTATCTTTTGATTTACATAAGTTAACTGAATCAAGCATTAGTTTATTAGGATCAACTCCTGTATCAGCTATTCTTCCTGCAAAGATAGAAATTATAACTTCTGTAGTATTTTTAGAAATATTATTTATTTCTTTTACTTGCTCTAATGTTAAAATTGCTGTTACGTTACATTTTATGCCTTTATCTAAAAGTTTTTCTACTAATTTCGATGTCTTTTCTCCTTTAGAGTTTGTAATGGGAATCTTGACATAAACATTTTCTCCCCATGAGGCTATTTCATTAGCTTGATCATACATTTCATCTAATTCATCAGAAAATATTTCAAAAGAAACTGGTTTGTTTCCAATGACTTTTAAAACATCTAATGAAAAAGCTTTATAATCTTTAACTCCAGCTTTTTTCATCAAACTAGGATTAGTGGTAAATCCACTTATATTACTGTTTAAATTAAATTCTTTTATTGAGTCTAAATTTGCACCATCAGCAAATATTTTTATTTTCATTTTATCGAAATAATTCATTTAATTTACCCTAAGTATATAATTTACTGCTGCATTAAGTGATTTAACAGTTTTATCTTGTTTTTTGGGTTTTAATTCTGAATAATTTTTATTTATAAATATTGTTTTACAACCAGCTTTATATCCTGCTTCAATATCAGATGCCCTATCACCTATCATATAACTTTCTTTTAGATATATTTTTTTTCCTTTAATTGCATTTTTTATTAATCCAATTTTTGGCTTTCTACATTTACAATTTTCTTTTTTATCATGTGGGCAGTATAAGATTTTATCTACTGACACTTTTTTTTTTAAAATTTTATGCATTGCATTTAGAGTTTTTTTTTTTATTAACTTATTATTAACATCAGGTTGGTTTGTTATAACAAAAATTTTATAACCATTTTCTTTAAGTTTTTTTATATCATTTTTAACACTAGAATAAATTTTAAAATCTTTTAAAAACCTTGGAGCATATCCTTTTCCATTTTTTATCTGAGGTTTATTGATTACACCATCTCTATCTAAAAAAATTACCTTACTCAAGTTAGTTACCACTTTGTTTTATTAGTTTTTATTGAAGGATGTGAAACTAGGCAATGCCACACTACAGCTTGGAATGCTTCTGAAAAGGGGGTGACCATTTTTTTATCAACTTCCGGTATAACAACAACTTTATTACTAGATTTTTTTGCATATCCATCAACTTTTCCAATTACACCCAGGATGTTTGCACCAATTTTTTTTGCATAATCAATGGCCATAATAAGATTTGTACTAATATTCTTTTTTTTGTTTCCTCCTCCTACCGAAAAAATAAATATTGCATCTTTTTTTTTAAATTTACTTACCTTTAGCCAATTAACAAATGATGAACTCCAACCCTCATCATTTATTCTTGCGGTTAATTCTGAAACATTGTCGGTAGGAGCGTAAGATTCTATGTTGCAAATTTTTCTAAAGTCATTAACTGCATGTGAACAATTTCCCGCGCTTCCTCCAACTCCAAGAAAAAAAACTCTTCCGCCTTTTTTTTTAATTTTTACTAATTCATTTACTAAATTGTTAACTTCTTTTATATTGATTAAACTTGCAATTTTTGCGATTTCTTGAAAATATTTTTTTGTAAATTTCATTTTATTTATTATGTTCAATAATTGAACAAACTAATACAAATAATATAAAACCTCAAGTTTTTTTAACTTTATGAACACTATACGGTATTAATTAACTCAATTTATACATAAATAATATACAAAATATGTATAATGTGAATGACAAACTATAAAAGCAATAAATATAATAATATTATATTTGTTATAAATTTCACTTCTGCTAGATAATAAAAATATGAATAAGATCAAAAAAAGATTAATATATATAATTCTTTTAATATTTTTTTTTTCACTAATTTTGATAACGCTAGGATGGTACGATGTAAAAAAAGGATCTTCAGTTAAAATTCTTGAAATAATACCAATTCAACTGATAATTCCTGAAAAAATAAGAACTCTTTTAAAAAATACTCTTTTTTATGTTCCTAATTTACAAAACTTAAGCGATCAACAAAATAAAAAGCTTAAAAATTTTACAAATATCCAACGTCACTCAAACGAACTTTGGGATATTGCTAGTTCTATGGATTTTAAAATAATTAATTCTTATGCAGTTAGTAAAAAATCTATAAAAACTGATAAAAATATTTATACACTTAAAAATTTCTCATTACCTTTTCCTAATATTATTACTTCTAAAAGAAAACCAGTCGGTTACTTAGAAATATATAATGATCTAATTTTATTAGCGTCCGGTAATGGTACTTTTTTCTCAATTGATAAAAGTTCAATAGCCAAATCCATAAAAAAAGACAATACAGAATTACAAGATAATATTGATTTTGATAAACATGGTGATGTTATTTATAGTTCTAAAAAGGATACTTTAGCTTTGAGTAAAATCAAAACAAATTTTAGAAATATTACTAATGATAAAAACTTAATCAAACCTGGCAAGTCTAGTATTAGAGACTTACTAATATTTAATGAAAAAATTTTTGTTTCTTATACAAAAAAAATATCAGAAAATTGCTATAATACATCTATTTTAAAATCAGATTTAGATCTTTCATATTTAAATTTTAGTGAATTCTTTTCATACGAAGAGTGCCATCTTACTAACGATTTTGACAATGCGGGTAGTGGTGGAAGAATGGTTTTTTATAAAGATAATAAAATTTTATTAACTATTGGTGTGGCTAAACAAGTTGTAACAAAGAAAAAATTAGCTCAAAATGAAAAATCATTTTTTGGAAAAATAATATCTATAGATTTGAAAACAAAAGATTATCAGTTAGTATCAATGGGGCACCGTAATGCTCAAGGATTATATTATAATAATCAAGATGATTTAATAATTTCTACTGAACATGGGCCTAGAGGTGGTGATGAAATTAATATCAATAAAAATCCAGATAATTTAATAATAGAAAATTACGGCTGGCCAATATCTTCATATGGCGAACACTATGACAAAAATACAAAACCAGCTTTATTAAATTCACATAAAGATTTTGGCTTTCAGGAGCCAATTAAGTATTACAATCCAGCGATTGGAATAAGTGAAATAATAAAAATTCCCCCTGAATTTAATAAAAAATTTACTAATGATTTTTTCGTTGGAGCAATGGGGCGTTTATCTTGGGAAGGTGATCTTAGTATTCATCATATTAGGTTTGATAAAAATTTTAACAAAATTATATTTGAAGAAATTATACCATTAGAGGAAAGAGTTAGAGATATGATTTATCTAGAAGAAGAAAAAATTGTTTTAATGGTTTTAGAAAATACACCTTCAATAGGTATTTTAAAAATTTCCAATCAATAAAAATAAAGTTGAGGTATGATTTTAAACTATTGCTTTTTTCAATTTGTAACTATCATTTAATTTTCATTATTAATTTTCTAATAATAGTTTTTATTTTTTTTTTTGACCATTTAATTAAAGATTTTAATATAATACCTAGCGAAGCGTCTTCTACAGTTATGGTTGAAGAAGGTATGTATAAATAATCCATTGTTTGTTTTAAATACCCTCTGTTAAAACCTGCTACATTATTTATAATCTCATTATTGTGTATACCTCCTTGGTATGGCATCTTAAATTCATCATCCTTCATTTTTTGGAACACGCCATAGATATTAAGTGCTGCCCCTCCTAATCCATTATACATATCTGATCCTGATCTTAACTTGCTGTAATCTAAAATATTTAATAAACCTTCATTTCTAGGTATATGAAACTCATGCCAACTTCCATTTTTAGTTTTTCCACCAGTTTTAACAGAATAAGAGCTATAAATAATTTTATAACCATTTGCTGCAGCAATACCCTCATAAAAGGACTCATCAAAAGTAAAAAAACCATTACCATTAATCACTTGTTGATAAATAATTAAATAACCACTTGGTTTTACCAAGTTGTGCATAGTTTTATAGCTTTCAGCAATATTAAAAACATGTTCGCAAGAACCATAGTCTGTGACAATATCAAATTTGTTAAATTTTGATTTATCTTCAAATGGTTTGTTAAGATCATGAGGTATTGCTCCCAAATCTCCACTTAAATCAATTGATTCGTAATTATTTATACCTAATGCCTTGTATAAATATTTACTTGAACACCTTGGTTGAAAAGGCCATTTTTCAATATTCGGAAAATCATCAATTACATTTTTATCAAGTCCCGCAATTTCAAAGAGTTCTTTTAAATCCAATACATTTAGATGAAGCTCTTGTGATCCAATTTCCATAATACTATCTGAATCTTTAAGATAACCTAGATTTTTTAACTCTAAAATATTTTGGATATTAGATACGCCTAGACCCATAAAATCTCACTATAATATTTAATATTTATCATTTAATTTTAAGAATTTTATTACATGCTTTTACAATATCGTATTCATCGAAATAAAAATCTCTTTCTAAAGGAGTTGACATTGGAACATGACTATTTGGCCAACATATTCTCTGTGGCGCTTCATCTAATTTGATATTCAACTCTGATACTGTTGCCATAATTTCAGCAGAGTATCCAAAGTTTTTCCATCCATCCTCCACTAGAACTAATTTTTTAGTTTTTTTAATTGAAGATAAAACACTTTCTAATTTCATATTTGAAATACTTCTTAAATCAAATAAATCACATTTTATACCATTTTTTTTATAAAGTATTTCAGCTGCTTTTAGCGATGTTAAAACTGAAGCGCCAGCTGCAACTATAGTTAGTGCATTTCCCTTTAATCTTAATCTTGGTTTTTCTAAATCTAAATAATATCTATTTGTTGGGACCAATTCCTTTGTATTGTAAAGAGATCTATACTCTATAAATATAACTGGGTCATTTGACATAATGCTTGATAAAAGCATACCTTTAGCCTCTGAAGCTGAAGAGGGCATCACAACTTTTAAACCTGGCAAGTAAGAAAACATAGTATGCAATGTTTTTGCATGTTGAGGTCCTTGACCCCACCCTCTGCCTACAATTGTTCTAATTACCAATGGAGCAAAACTTTTTTTTGCACTTTTAAAAGACCACAAAGAAATCCAATTTATTAATTGATCAAAAGAATAAGGCATAAAATCAACTCTATGATGAATTAATACTGGTCTTAGTTTACCATTCAATGAAGCTCCTAAAGCAAATGCTGTTTCTGCTTGTTCACTGTTTGGTGTATCAAAAATTCTTTTTGATTTATATTTCTTTAAAAGTCCTTCGGTAGATTTGAATACATGTCCAGTTTTGTCTACAGCTATTCCAAAAGTGAACACACTTTTATCAAAAGCCATAGCTTGCTTCATAGCTTCGTTAATTGATTGTGAAAATGAAAGAATTTTTTTGTTCATAAATTAATATGGTTTTGGTTTATGTTTTTCTTGAGTCGTGCCAAAAGAAATTTTGTTATCGTAGAATTTTTTAATATTTTTATATGTTCCTTTAAAGTTAAAACTTTGAAATTCTTTGTGAAAAGAACTTTTTTCAGCAAATTTAAAAGCTTTCTCAATAGTCTTTTTATTAAGCCTATCAATGTTATTTTTAATTTTTAAAAAATTTTTATTTTTTTTTAACATTTTTTTTAAATAAAAATTTAATGCATCTTTTTTAATCGAGTTATTTATCTCTTTTTTATTTCTATAATTATAATGATCATCTTCTTCAGGGCCCACATGGCTATTATATCTGTAAGTTTTGATTTCTATAAACTGAGGTTTCTTGGTAATACGAATTTTTTTAATTATTTTACTCAATAAATTGAAAAGTTTATCAGGATCGTTTCCTTCGAAATAGCTTGTTTCCATGTTAAAACTTTTAGCTCTATTACTAGGTTTTTTTTCAAGTGTTCTTTCATTTAATGGAGTATGTGTTGAATAAAGATTATTTTCACAAATAAATAATATAGGTAATTTCATTTTTGAAGCCATATTTAATGTTTCAAATACAACTCCTTCTTCCATGCCTCCGTCCCCTATTACAGAAATAGCAATACCTTTTTTTTTGTTATAAATTTTTTCGAAAGCGTCACCTAATGAAATTGCAAATGCTCCTGATAATATTGCTCCACTATAAAAATTTATTTTTGGGGAAGAAAGTTCTTGAGATCCAGCCAAACCACCAGTAGTGCCTGATGCTTTACCATAAAATTCAGCTATCATTTCATTAATAGAACCTTTTTTTGCAATATAATATCCATGAGATCTATGATGTGTAAAAACACTATCCTCTTTAATCATAAGTGTGCCAAGCACAGCGGGCATCAACTCTTGACCAATACAAAAATGCATCGGACATCTCATTTGATCTGCGGGGTGATATCGTTTTATTAGTTCTTCTTGCGATCTTCTAATTAACGAAAGATTTTTAAAAATTTGATTTTTAATTTTGTTATTCATAAAATTGTTTAATATGTTCTAATCTTTATAAAAAATGATATAATTCTATACACCTATAACCATAGAAGTATATTAAATCAATACTTTAAACAAAATGAATAATAAAATTGTTAATTCAAAGTACAAAAATTTATTAATTTTATCCAATAGAAAAAAATATAGGTTACCATTCGGTGACTACTTAAGAATTCTTGCTTTTGCACCCAACTTAAAATTTAGAAAAATATATTTTGTAGGTGACGGTGATTTGTTGCTGTTATCTAAAGAACACAACTTTATTAAATCAATAAAGTATTCAGATAAAAAAACTATATCATTATTATCAAAAAGTTGTTTTATTTTCGATATAGAAAAAAATGGAAGAAATACAGATAAAGTTTTTTACTTTAAATCAATATTAAATAAAAAAAATAGTTATAAAATGAATATGGCAGACATTCTTAAAAATCTTTCAAAATATTTTAAATTAAAAAAATATAAACTTTTTACTACTAAGATTAAAAAACAAAAATATAATCAGGATATATATTTTAGCTGGCAGGCGCCAATAAATTGGAAAATTAAAGAATACCCTCAAGAAAAACTTGATAGACTAAAACAAAGGTTAAGAAAAGAATTAGGACTTAAAATAAAAATTCAAAAAAAAAATGAAACTATGAGGGCTTATATAAAAAATATTAAAAATTCTGAGGTTATTCTATCTATTGTCAATTTAGGCTGTCATATAGCCAATTTATTTGATAAAAAATTAATAATGTTATCTGGACCAAATTATCATGAAGATAGTACTTTAAATAAGAGTCAAATTACAATTTTTCCTAAAAAATTCTGTAATTTACACAAAGAAAAATTTAAAAACAAAAAATTTAAAAATAGAGTTGGAACTTTGCCTAACAAAACTAATGAATGCCTGTGCATGAACAATATTGATGAAGGCGAAATTTTTAATAAAGTTAAAAGGTTATTAAATGGAAAAATATAAACTAAGCCTCTCTCCAATTAAGTTGGGCAAAACTATTCTTAAAAATAAAATTGTTAATACTCCAACTGGTATAAATATGTCTCAAAAAAATGGAGTTATAACAGATACTGAAATAGATTATTTTTCTAATTTATCTAAAAACAATATAGGAATGGTAATTGTAGGAAATGCTACTGTTTCTAATGTTGGTAAAGGTGCTCCTAATGAGATTGTTATAGGTAAGCCTATTCATTTTAATCAACTAAAAAAATTAGCTAATACAATTAAAAATAATGGCTCTGTAGCATGTATTCAAATTGCACATAAGGGAGCCCAAGGTAACACTAAATATACTGGTGAAAGAGTTGTCGGACCTTCAAAATATATAGTGCCAGACATTGGAATTGAAGCTGAAGTTTTAACTATTGATGAGATAAAAAATATTGAAAATGAATATGTTAATGCAATAATACAATCTGATAAAGCTGGATTTGACTTTATAGAAATAATGGCTGCACATGGATATTTGATGCATCAATTTTTATCTGAACACACAAATAAAAGAGAGGATGAGTATGGAGGATCGGAAAATAATAGACTAAGATTTCTTAGAAATATTTTAGAAAAAGTAAAAAATAAAATTGATACATCAAAATTATCAGCAAAAGTTACTGGAAATGATTTTTTACCTAAAGGTTTAAATTTTAAAAAAATTGGATTTTTAATTAATCTACTTGATGAATATAAATTTGCCTATTATCAAGTAACTGCTGGAATATATGAGACTGCAAAACAAAAATATATACATATGAAAAAAGGTGCTTATTGGGAATATGCAAAAGAATTAAAAAAATTAACAAAAACACCTGTTATGGCTCAAGGTGGTATTACTTCTTTGGAAGAAGGTGAAAATATACTGAAAAATAAACAAGGTGATTTCTGGGGAATGGCCCAGGCCTTAATTGCTGATCCTCAAATAGTTACAAAAACTATAGATAATAAAGAAGATGAAATTTATAATTGTCTTGCTCATTTAAAAATTGGTTCTTGCCATAGATGTAGATATTTGAAACAAAAAAATTTAGATTTTGCTTGTGTTACACCTGGCTCTTGGACACCAGATTTAACAAATAAAATCAATCTATCAAAAAGAAATAAGGATATCGATAGTTGGAAAAAAATTATCAAAAGTATTAGATCTACCTAAAAATTATGTCAAAATCCTATTGGTTAATGAAATCTGAACCTGATGTTTGGTCTATCGATCAACAAAAAAAAGCAGGATCAAAAGGTGCGGCTTGGGATGGAGTAAGAAATTACCAAGCAGCAAAAAACTTAAAAAATATGAAAAAAGGAGATCTTTGTTTTTTTTATCATTCAAATATTGGTAAAGAGATTGTCGGGATAGTTGAGGTGATTAAAGAAGCTTTTTTAGACAAAACGGACAAAGAAAATAGGTTTGTAGCTGTCCAAGTTATGTTTAGCAAAAAGCTTTTAAAACCTGTAACTCTTGAAAATATCAAAAAAAATAAGGCTTTAAGCCATTTATCACTTGTTAAGCAAAGCAGATTATCAGTTATGCCCATAGACTCTAAAAGCTGGAAAATTTTAAATAAGATGGGTAGTATTTAATAAAATAATTTCATGTCAAAAAAAACTAAAAAAAAAGTTTCAAATAAAACTAAAAGAAAAGTTTCAAAGAAAACTAAAAGAAAAGTTTCAAAGAAAACTAAAAAAAAAGTTTCAAAGAAAACTAAAAAAAAAGTTTCAAAGAAAACTAAAAGAAAAAATAATATTAAAATAAACAGTAACGATAAAGAATTGATTTTTAAAACTAAACCAGAATGGGTTAAAAACGCTTTAGTAAATAAAAATAAATATCAAAATAAGTATTTAGACTCCATTAAAAATAATAATGAATTCTGGAAAAAAGAAGGAAAAAGAATAACTTGGATAAAGCCATATAAAAAAATTAAAAATGTTAAGTATAGTAAAACAAATGTTCATATTAAATGGTTTTATGATGGAACATTAAATGCATCTGCGAATTGTATCGATAGACATTTAAAAAAAAATAAAGATAAGACAGCAATTATTTGGGTAGGTGACGATCCTAAGATTCAAAAAAAAATTACCTATAAACAACTGCACCAAGAAGTTTCAAAAGCTGCCAATGGTCTAAAGGAACTTGGTATAAAAAAAGGTGATAGAGTTACAATTTATTTAACAATGATACCAGAGCTAGCTTACACAATGTTAGCTTGTGCTAGAATTGGAGCGATACATTCAATCATCTTTGGAGGTTTTTCTCCTGACAGTATTGCTACAAGAATAAATGATTGTAAGTCAGATTATGTAATAACTGCAGATGAAGGGGTAAGAGCGGGAAAAATAATTCATCTTAAATCAATTGCCGATGAAGCTTTAGTAGAATGTCCGAGAGTAAAAAAATGCATTGTAGTTAAAAGAACTGGTAACAGAATTAATTGGGATGAAAGCAGAGATGTTTGGTATCATGAAATGATTAAAAATGTTTCCTCTAACTGTGAGCCAGAGGAAATGAGTGCTGAAGATCCTCTATTTATTCTTTACACGTCTGGATCCACAGGAAAACCAAAAGGTGTTTTACATACTACCGGTGGATATATGGTGTATGCCTCGATGACACATCAATATATTTTTAACTATAAGCCAAAGGATATTTATTTCTGTACAGCAGATATTGGATGGGTAACAGGTCATAGTTATATAATATATGGCCCACTC
>MDSW01173134.1_pt1 | contig 16398 bp, 14 predicted proteins | sample 811171 | NCBI WGS metagenome assembly MDSW01 (sample SAMN05326641, study PRJNA326480) | marine metagenome | isolation source: seawater | place: Atlantic Ocean: North West | collected 2012
CGATCCGATCGTGCGCGTCGCGCATCGCGTGCCATTGCCTCCGGCCGGCTTCGTAGGACATCATGGTAATCACAAAGCTATTCTACCCTTACACGCGGCAGAGGCGCCAGCCGCCGTCACGGATACGACGACCCGACTAGCCTAGTACAACCCGTTCGCGCGGACCCACCCATGTGCAAATTCGGCGGCTCCCTCCTCACGCGCCAAAGTCGTCTTCAAACGCCTCGAGGTCGCGCTGCCGACCCTTTCCGCCAGGGGCGCAGACGGCCCGCTCGTACGTCTCCAGCCAGTGCAGCGCATAGGGCCGCACCTTCAGCACCCGTCGCAGCACGGCCTGCAGCTTGACGCGGGCCGGGCGCACAAACGGCCCCCCCCTCACGACCTCTCCAATTCTCAAGCATTGGCTCATGTCGTCGACGCGGAGCGTCACGTGGACAATGGGCCAGCTGCCAATCGTGTCGGGCATACCGCCGCGGCCGTAGAATTCAAAGTGGAGCGTTTGCGTGTCGGTTATGCGGGCACCGTTCGGCCCCATACCGATTTCAGAGTCCAACGCAACGTGAACCCACGTCACATCGCTCCACTTCCGGGCGGCGACCAGGCGCGTCGGCCGCGTCGTCGGAAGCAAAAAGCTCATCAACCGCTCGTCCGGCGTCTGGACCCGTTCGAAGATTGCGCGAAGCACGTCGAGGTCGAATAGAAAGGGCTTCTTGAGAACGGGAAGCCCCGCCGCCGCAGACTCCACGTCCATGCCATTGTAATCAAAGCGGTGATACGGAACTTGAACCGCAAAGCTCACTTTTGGCGCGACGGCCGTCCATTCGCGGACGATTATTTTGTGGGGAGCATAGGGACGTTGCTGGCCGAGCATCGGGGTTGCACTATCCCACCGACGCGTCTACCAACGCGTCTACCACTACTCGCCTCCGCGCGCGCGAGTGGCAGCCGCGCCCTTCTTGGGCTCCTCCACCAGAATCCGATCGCGGACGGTGAGGCTGACGGGCACGTGGTCGCTGATGCCCTTGACGCCGCGCTTGGTCGGAAACGCCAAGTTGTGCACGTTGCGCTGCAGCTCGCACTTGCCCTCGTGCGCGTCCTTTTCCAGGATCGCCCACGACTCGGCGTCGACGAGGATGTTGTCGTAGGCCTTCCCCCCCGACGACGTGGCCGTCAGCGGGCCAAAGAGCGCCGGCCCCCACCCGCCGGCCTTGAGCCCGTACTTTTCCCTGCCCGTCTCGGTGCCGTCCTCCGTGACGCCCGGGTGCACGTTAAAGTCCCCCGCCAGCACGTGCACGGCGCGCTCCGCGCGCGCGTCCTTGGCGCCCTTGACCGTCATCGGGTAGCCGTACTCCGAGCGCGCGCGCTCGGCGTAGCTCGAAAGCACGGCCTTCAGCTGGGCGTCGCGCTGGCGCTCGCGACTCGCGGGCGGCATGTGCAGCATCGTCAAGAGCATCGTCTTCTCGGGCATCGACCTGACGTGCGAGACGTCGAGCGCCACCGTGAGCGGCGCCCAGTCCAAGCCGCACGACTGGCCCGAATGCGTCGTGGTCGTCCACGTCCAGTTGCGCTTGATCGCGACCGGCGCTTTGACAAAGCACACGTGGATCTCCTTGTTGCCCCCGGACCGCGGCGAGACGGGAGCGTCGGCCTTGGCGCGCTCCTCGGTCAGCGAGACCGCATTCGACGGATCGGAGACGGCGAGGGTCCACACGGGCTTCTCTGTCGATTTCGAGAGCGTATTCAAGACCGAGAGGAACCAGAGCACGCGCTCCCTGTAGGCCCTGTCGCTGGCGGGCACCTCGGTCAGCATGATCACGTCGTGCTCCGCCATCTCCTTCATCAGCGCCTGGAACATCGGCGCCGTGCCCTCGATGTTCGCCTGCAGCTTGCGGATGTTGAACGCCACAATCGAGAGCTGCGGCTGCTGCGCAAAGAGCGCGGCGTACTCCGCGTCCTCTTCGCCGCCCTCGCCTTCGCCGTCGCCTTCGCCGTCGCTCTCGTTTTCAAAGTTGGCCGCGATCTGGGCGACGGCGCGCTGCGCGAGCGCCTGGCGCCGGAGGCGGCCGGCGAGCCGGCGCCACGGGCCCTCGGCCGCGGGCGCGGTTGCGGGCGCGGCCTCGGTCATGGCGCCGCGGGCGCTCGCCTCCGAGGCCTCCGACCACACGTTTAGCGCTAACCCGAGGGAAATTCCGAGGAACAGGGCGCGCGCCGTCCCATGAACTCCGGCCCCGAGTGCGAAGACGCCCACGCCCAGCAGTTCGTGCAGCAGCAGCACCCGCAGCAGCACCCGCAGCAGCGACGCGGCGGCATCGCGCACGGCGCTCCCGTCGCGCATTGCCAGGAAGTCTACTACGATCCGCACGCGCACGTTCCGCAGCCACGACTTCCCTCAGTTTCGCAGACCCCGCCCGCGCTTCCAAAGCGAAGAGGCCCCACGCCCTGCGCGTGCTCGTTAGCGTGTCTCTTCGTGTGCGTATTCCTCAGCTTTGCGACGATGGTCGTGTCCGAGCTCCCGTACGTTGCCTACGAGACGACGACGCTCTTGCAGCAGCGCCGAGTGAGCGCCCTGCGCTCCGGCGCCAGCGAAGGCCACCGCACGGGCGTGACGCACTTTGGCCTTTGGGACGAATTCCTCGTCATCACGCCGCTGCAGCTGGTGGTCGCGCTGAGCATGTCGCTCGGAGTGGAGGAAGGCCGCATCCACGTCAAACCCTCGGGAGACTCCTTCTTCGAGGTCGATATCAACGGCGAGGCCGACTGGCTTGTGGAAGCGATCAACGGGCCAAACTTCCTGCCCGCGCTCAACGGCCAGGCGGGGGTCTTCGGCGCCAAGCTCGTCGTGTCGCACTCGGCCGCGCTCGCCGCTAACTCCACGGACGGCTGAGCCGACGGAGCGCGAGAAACGCGCGCCGAATGCCGCCCCGGTCGTCCGATCTCTTCCTCTTCAGCGGCTGCGTTACGAGCGTCGGCAAACAACGGCCAATGGAGCAGTTGAGCCTGTTCGACGTCTTGCTCGAGCGCAACGAGCACCACGAGCCGCCGCGCCAGCCCGCGCCAGTGCGCGAACGAAGACGACAAACCGATCTCCACGCATTCCTCGGTCTGCCTCCACGGCCGCAGGCGGCGGTGGACGAGGCGTTGATACCAAGCGAAGACGAGGACTCGGGGGATTCGTCGTAGGAATGTGCCGCACGTCGCTAGTAAATAACGCGCGCCCGCGTCGTCGTTGTATTAAAAGGGATGAGCCAGCCGAGAAGCCGTGCCCAAGACTTCCAATGGTCGGAGTCGATTGTCACGTCGTATTACACGAATAACGTGGGCGTTCACACCGCCATTGTTGTTTTCCCGCGCGCGTGCGTGCTCGACGGCGTGTACGTCAAGGAGATTTGGATTAGCAGAATGGACGCTCCCACGCTGCGCAAGATGAGCGAAAACGGGCGTGCGGCGTCGACGCCCGTTCCGCACTACTTTGTCGTCGCCAGGACGGGGCCAGAACACGCGCACATGCACAGCGGCGTCCACCCCGTCATGCTGGCGCTCGTGCCGATTTCCGAAGGCTACTGGATCAAGCCCGTCGGCGATCTGAAGCATGCGTATTGCGATCTGAAGCACCAGGTCGAGAAAATGCTCTACGATCCGCTCAAGCCCTTTGCGACGCTGTCGGACGTGCCCAAAACAAGCTGGCAGCGGGCGCTGCTCCTGTCGCGCGGCTTCAAGAGCGCGTGTGCCATACGGGAAGTCTCGCGCTAGGCGCGCCGCGTGCGCGGGGTTTTACAAGATAATTCCTATTAAGAATGAACTCGCGCGTCGAGCCGTCCGATGAGCTCACCGCCCGCTCGGATCGGATCATGCCAGCCGACGTCTTCCGCCGCCGCAGGCGGTGCATCCTGCGCTCGCTGACCGCCGCCGGCGACCCGCCGCCGCGCAAGGTCAGCTTCGGAGCGGGCCGGCCCGACCTGTGGATAGAGAACATCGTCGACGCGCTCAACTCCGCGCGCCCCGTCGTCCTCGGGATTGAGCACAAGACCATCCACCGCGCACGTCTGATACGCGGGTTTCGCATGTACGAGACAACCGTCCACGGCTTCTTCTTCTGGAAGTCCGCGTTTGAGGTCTTAATCCGCCACGCCGTCGGCCACTCGGTACGCGCCAAGATGAAAGCCAAAGAAGGCCGCGTCTCGCTGCGCCTGTCGATTGTCCTGGACGAGCGCTACGAGTGCCCTTCGGCGTCGCCGTCAATGTGCCGTCAGGCCGGGTGGGGTGAGGGCGGCATTCTTCCCAAGATCGAGCAGCTCAACTTCCAAGTCGCTGAGACGGGGTTTGTGTTTGTGCCATCCTCGCGCGCGCACAGCGAGCTTTCGGACCAGGACGTGCTCTCGATGAAGTACGAGACGGGGCTCGTGCTCGACGGCGACTCGCCTGGGTACCGCGACGCAATGATCAACCACCTACAGCTCTGTGGTCGGCGCCCTTCCATCATCGGCCGCTCGCCCGAGACGTGCAAGGCAAAAGAGAGGGTCAACATCATGTACTTTCCGTTTTTTAAACAGTGGCTCGACGAGGAGCACCCCTTCGAGTCGCCCGATACCTTGGCGGAGCTGATGGGGTTTCCGGTGAAGCCCTGCACGGGAACCCAGGAGGAAGACTGGCTCGCGCCCTTTGCCATCTTCATGGAAAACCTGCAAGCGATGACGGTCGACGAGGCCGTCGAATACTACCGCCACGCGTCCTCCCACGCAATCGTCGACCCGTCCTGCACGTTTGCGTTGGTCAAGCGTCTACGAAGCTCGCTCTCACACAAGGACTTTGACGAACAAAAGCAGCGCGAAATGTTTTACAAGCACTACGAATTGCAGCTGGAGCGCGTCACGATGCGCCTCTTTCAGCTTTCGGAAGCCCAAGCCGTCGAGAGAGGCTACTACGAACAAGAGAGCACGCTCGCCGCGGGCTGAGGCTCCAGCCGGCTCTGCGCCGCGATGATTCCGGCGCCGTGCGCGCTGCAGCTCGCCGTCGGGGACAAGGCAGAGAGCGCGCGCTCGGCATTCGCAATGGAACGGAGCGCGCGCTCGACGGGCGTCGCGGCCGAGTCGGACTGGCTCTGGAAGCGCATGCGATCGAGCAGTCGCGCGCGGTGCGCCATGTTGTCGATACGATCGCGCTGCGCCGTCTTGCGCATCAGGTGCTGCTCAACGATGAGCCGATCTTCGCGCGCGCGCGACGACTTGACGATGCCGCCCAGCGACTGGTTGCAGATGACGGCGGCGCGGCGCAGCTTCAGCGCCTCCTTTCGCGGCAGTGTAATCACTTCGGCCTCCTTATTCTTGAGTATTGATTCGTTGAGGGTATTGTAAATGTGCGCCGACGCGTTGAGGTTCTTGTCGATGAGCGCCTTGTCGGCCTCCTCTTCGCCTTCGGGTTGCATGGTCGGTTTGCGATTCGATGGATCGTGCGAAGAGGAATGCGACTAGCGCTCACCAGCTCTGCTGCAGGTGTTGGTGCACCGATTCCCAGTCGCCCGCGCCGCTGCCGCCGAGCGTCAGCCCCTTTGGAATCGCCCGCGCGAACATGTGCGACAACTCGACGGCGTCCGGCGCAAAGAACGTGTCGACGAGCCACTGCATGTACAGCAAGGCCTCGTCGGAATCGGGCTCCGCCGCGGCGCGCGCGTTCCGATTCAAAACGTCCGAGGCGTTGTTACGCGACCCCAGGCCCCGAATGTGCGCCTGCGGCCACAGCGGTACGCCGAAGCGCGACGCCACGAGCCCGACCGCGCGGCCGAGGTCCGCCAGCGCCCACCGCATTGGAAGCGCAACAAACTGCGCTGGGTCAAACTGGTCGAGCCACGGGTGCCAGTTGAGCGAGTACATTGAACGGTACCAACGGTCAAAGCGCCAGTCGTCGGCGAGTACGTGCGCAACCGTCCGCGCCGTTTTGAAATCGGGCGGCAGCGCGTGGCGCAGCATGTGCAACTCCGCGTCCAAGGTGCGATTGTGCGCGTGGCGCGCGCCGCGCGGCAGGCCAAAGAACTTTGGATTAAACTCCCAATAAAAGCCGCTTTTGAAGCGAGATAACGGCTCGCGCATGATCACGACGAGGATCAGCTGCTTCACGTCGGTGACGCTATACATGTGCGACAAGAGAGCTGCGTGCGCCCACCAACGGAAACTATCCGTCGACATGTCCGCCAGCAGCGTCGACTCCCAGCGCTCGCACGCGCCGAAGCCCGTCAGCCGCGCTTCCCAGCGCAGCCGCGCGCTGTCGAGACAGCGCTGCGACCAGCACGCCCTCATGAGCCCGGCGATGAGGTTGGACTCTTTCACGTTGCCGGCGAGCAAGACTCTGCTATGATTGTACGTCCCGCCTGCCTCTCTCCGAATATATGTGGGAATGTTGCCGCCGCTTCGGTTCTCGACCATCGGCACGGCTCCCGCTTGGTAGAGCGCGGTGGCCATCGTTGTCGTAGCCGATTTTTGCTGGCCGAGCAGGTAGAGCCGCGGCAGCGGCGCGTTGTTCGAGCAGATGGTCATCTCCAAACGGGTCTTCACAATTCGAGGACCCGCGCGAAGAGGAACGCGACTAGCGCAGACGAATTCATATTATATAAACCGCGGCTGCGCCTTGCGGGTCCTCGCTAGTCTATGCTATAACATAGCAAGGACCCCGCTGCGCAAAAAAAATACCGCCGAGGGACTTCGTGATGGGCAATTACGCTGGCAAAATTGTCTTCGGAGCGGCCGACGACGAGGATGTCCCAACGGCGTGTCCACCTTCCCCTTTTAGCGATTTGGTGATACCGATCACGCTCGCCGAGGGCGCGGTAGCGCCCGAGTTCAAGACGGCCGCGGCGGCGGGAATGGACCTCTGCGCGATCGAAGACGTCCAACTTGAGCATGGCATTCCGACGAAGATCGAGACGGGCGTAAGTATGGCGCTTCCATTCTTACTTTATGGGCAAGTGCAGGGGCGTTCGAGCATGGCCGCCAACGGTATCAACACGTTTCCTGGCGTAATCGACTCAGACTACCGCGGTAGCATAAAAGTGCTGCTGACCAACAACGATCCGGAAAAAAAGTTGCACGCCATCAAGGCAGGCGAGCGCATTGCCCAGCTCCTCGTGCTGCCCGTGGCAAGACCCATGCTTGACGTGGTGCCGAAGCTCGAGACAACGGTACGCGGCGAAGGCGGGTTCGGATCCACGAATGCGCCCGACCGCGTGTGAAAAAAAATTAAAACTCCTCGAGGGTCTAACTTCCGTAGTAAATCGCGTTTGGACCGACGAGCTGTAATCCCGCGTTGGCGACTGCGGATCGGATCGCCGAACTCTGGTATTTCGAAGTGTGCATCGCGATGCGCCGCTCTCGTACGAATGGCGTCAAGAGCGGCACGATCTCGCACATGTTCGCGTCGGACGTGCCCAAGTCGACGAATACGACCCCGGCGCTTTCCCGCTTCGTGTTCGTACGAATCTCGCACCGCGCCCACCGCGAGCGGCAGAAGACGACGAGCTCGTCGACGAGCTGCTGGATCAAGTCGACGGTGCGGGCGCTCGACGAAATAGGGTTCAGTAGATTGAAGATGAATTCGCAATTTCGAACGTTGAATAGGTGCACGAATGCGGGCCCGAGGCCGTAGAAGGCGCGCCCGATAGTCGAAGCGTCGGGCGTGAATCGGTTGGCGTGGACTATCAGCATCCGGCCGTTGTACGCGTCGTCGGCCGTTTCATGCCAGCCGCCAATCATTGAGAATGCGTCGAGCTGCAGGGACATACACGCCGCCGAGCAGTCGTGCGGGTCGACGTGCTCCACTTTGAACAAACCGAGAATCCGTCGATACGGGCGCGGTTTCTGAGGCGTCCACCAGTTGTACTTTAGGCCCAGCGCATACGTCCGACGCGACGAACCGCAGAAGAGCAGGCGCAACGGCGCGTCGTCGTCCAGCCATTCGACGAGTTCGGGCGTCGCCGCGCGTCTGGTTCCGCGCTCGACGTTGCGGCCTATAGGGATCGTGCAGAGCGTCTTGTGCACCCACGCGGTCGCGTCGACCATGTACCCTATTCCCGTTTCGTTGGTTCCCAAGGCGTCGAACGTCACGGCGACGATGACGTACCGCGACAGGTCGTCATCGAAGAGTCGACGAGCGACCTTGTACGGTTCGCGTCGCTCGAATGGCTGCGGCCATAGCCGGCCCCGGTCGTCGTAAAGCTCGTAAAACTCAATGTCGTGTACGGCGTAGGAACTGGGCTTCCCACCCGCGCCGGAGTTGCCGTGGCAGCTGCCGCCAAACCACCCGCCCAGCGAGATCGTCTGAATGGACGGCGTCGACCAGAACGTGTTGCCGTACTTGCGGCGAATCGCCTTCTCGGCGTCGAAGATCGTTGTGCCCGCGAGGAAGCGCATCATACCGTAGGGAGTCGGGTCGACGAGTCCTCTTCGGGGCCGCTCGCCCGTGAACTTGTGCATGTGGATAACGTTACCTCTTGCGATGACGTGCGCGGTCCAGAACCCCCATCCACTACCGACGACGGTCGGCAGCGAGCCGCTGGACAGGCACTGCTCGAGCACGCGCAAGAGCTCGGCTTCGTGCCTCGGTGCGTGCCCGCCGCAAAGATGCAGCGACTGCGATCGGACGCGCACCCCGCGAAAAATCCAGAGCGCCCGCGCGAGCCCGGCGGCGATGCCGACGCCCAGAAGCGCGGCGCCGAGCACTCGCCGTTCTTCCGCAAGAAGCACGATGCCGGCGACGCCGAGTCCGACGGCCGTCAGCGAAAGCGCCGTCGGCAGTAGCAGGACGAGGCCCTGTCTCCAGGTGTGCCCAGGGGAAGGTTCGGTGAGGCGCATGTCGGTTCTTACTCGAACCGTCGTACGCAAAGTGCTTATTCCATAACGCTAGCGCACGCCCCCGCGCTAGCCTGTGGTATTTGAGGAGGCGTGCGCGCGCCCAACGGTCTTCCTAAGATGCAGTTCGAGCCGCCCACTACGCCCACGCCGCCCTCGCAATTCCTGACGCCCGACGCCGACGGTCTGAAGCGCGTCGCGGTCATTGGCAACGGCCCTCTGAGCACGGCCGACCGCGCTGCTATCAACAACCACACAAACGTCGTACGCTTCAATGACTACTACGACAAGAACTACGTGCACGGCGATAAGATCACTATTCATTGCTCAACCACCGACAAGTTTCGCAATCCGTGGACAAATCCGAATACTACGAAGTGGGCGGTCGCGGCCGAGCTGCGCCACCTCGACGCGGACACCACGTTTTACACGTGGAATATGAATCCGTCGCAAATACGAGTGTACAGCACGCGGTTTTTTTGGTCCGTCGCGCTGGGCCTCGAGCCCGTCTCTATCTTGGCGCCCTGGTTTGAGACGCACCGTCTATTTCGCAATTGCTCGCAATGCGGCGAGCGCTGCTTGAGCAAGAACACAAACTCCGGCTTCTCGCGTGGCGCGATCGCGCTCAATGCGCTCGAGGACGACGCCGGCGTGGCGCGTATTGACGTCTTTGGCATGAACTGGAACGGTCATCCAGGCCACACGGATTTCCTCTTCCCAACGATCGTCGCCGACTGCTGTTCAAAGTGCACCATCCACCCTACGCCCACGACAAACTACGGCGGATTCGACAGGAGGCCGATGTGGGAGCAACAGCTCAAGAGCCGGCTCGAAAACTACGGCGCGGCGCTCGCTCCGCTCTGGGTTTTGCTGGGCGTTCTGGTGTGGGCCTGTCTGCGGCGCCGGCATCGGCGGCGGCAAGGAACAATAAAACGAGCCGAGAAGGCGCACGAAGAGGAGTCGCTGGCCATTGTGGAGTAAGCCCAAAATGGACGATCCGGACGAGGTCGCCGAGCTGTGGTTCGAGGCGTGCGGCGGCAAGAGCAACATGCCCACGCCGTGCAAGTGGAAGCACGTGAAAAAGGAGCGCAAGTACGGAATGCTCCACGACCCCGCGCGCGCCATCGAGGCCGAGTACGTCTCACCTTACGAACTCGTTGACATCGACGAGCTCGTCGCCAGCGGCCGTAAATCCGTCGAGCACGTGCTGCCCAAGTCGTTCTTCAAGGGCAGGCTCGGCGTGTGCGATCCATTAGGCTGGATAGCCGCCGACCACGACGCAAACTCGAAGCGATCGAACATTCCGCTCGTGCTCTGGCCGATGCTGAATCAAAAGGTGCCCCTGCGCCACTACGTGCCACTCTTTGAGCAACGTGGGCGACTTGCGCGGAAGTGGCTGTTCATGCGCTACACCTACGCCACGGAGATCAAGACGCCGCCCACCAAGGCGCAGGTCGCGTACCGCCACCTGATCCTGTGGATGGCGCGGCGCACGCCAATCTCGGAGGCGGAGCACCAGATGAACGAGTGGTACGCCGAGGCCATTGGCTGGTCGAATCCACTGCTGAGTCGCGACGAGGCCGAGCGAGATCGCTTTTACGACTCGCCGGCGTTCCGTGCGTGTATCTTCGGACTGGCGGATACATGAAAAAAAAACCGGGGATTTATTTCAAAGACACACACGCACGTTCAATCGTCACACAGATCGCCCGCGCCGTCCATGTCCAGCGTATCGAGGTCGTTGAGAGTATCTTCGGTGGTATCCTCCACTTCTTGGAAGGCCTCGCCTTCGGCCTCGTCCTCCGAGAGCCCGGCCGCCTCGATCTCTTCGTCGACGTCTTTGTCGAAGAGCGCGGGACCGATCGCGTCGGTCGAGCGGGCCGCAACGTGCTTGCGCTTCTTGACGGCGCGCGCCTCCTTGGCCGCCTTTTTCTGATCGCACACTGGCACTTTGGCCCACGTTCCTTTGCCGTACACGCCCTCGTAATCCGCCCGATTGGTTTCGTCACTAGAGCGCTTCCGCTTACCGCGCGCAAGCTTCAGAATGTGCGGCGCCACGGGTTTCCACCGCGTTCCCGACGTGGACGCCGCCTCGGCCGGCCGGTTGCGCGGCTCGGGCTCCGGAACGTTCACAAACAATTCGCCGGCCGCCTGTTTGGAACGCGCCGTCGTGTTCCGGTCGATCTGGCTTTGGCGCGTAAAGTCCTTCTTGTAGTGTCGCGCCTCGCCCTCGCTGCGCGGCAGCGGCTCGGGCTCCGGCTCGGGCTCCGGCTCGGGCTCGCCTTCGCGCTTGTCTTCCTCGAGCGCAATCGCGTAGTTCGAGGCCAGGCTGCACCGCATCGCCAGCGTATGGAATTTGCGGCCGCAAATACGGTCTCTTTTGACAAAGAGCGCCTCGCCGCGCATCTCCATCAACTTCATGACGCCGGCGTCAACGTCGGAGAGCTCAGCCATGATCCACGTTGGAATGTCCCACTCAAACGCCGACGCGCCGCGGAAGGCATCGAAGAAGATCTTCTTCGGCAGCTTCGTGACGGTACCGAGCACGGCGTCGGTCTTCGTCTGACGCCGGGGCTCTTTCCACTTTGCGAGCGACGCATTGAAGCGCTTGCAGTTGCGGAACATGTACTGCGCGTACAGGAGCGAGCGGGGCTCCCACTTGGAGACGTCGGGGTTGGCGAGGACGCAGTCCTGGAACATCCCTTCCGCGCGCGCGAGGCGCGCGACGGTCCATTCGGAAACGTCGAGCGAGTCGAGCGCGTAGCAGCTCCCGAACATGCGCGTCGCCTTGCGCAGCTTGGACGTGTCCCACTTGGCGAGGCGCTGGTTGAAGGAGTGGCAGGCCTCGAACATGTTATCGGCCGAGGCGAGGTTCGAAACGTCCCAGTCGTCGAGGTCGGCGTCAAACTTCGGGCAACGGGAGAACATGGCGTCCGCGTTTGCGAGCGCGGGGGTCTTCCAGTGCTTCAGCCCGATGCCCTCGAATTCCTCATTGTAAGCGAACATCGCTTCCATGTTCTCGACGTGCCGGACGTCCCACTTCCCAAGGTCTGGGTTGAACGTGGGACTGCTGCAGAAGAGGTGGCTCATGTCCTTGACGCGCTTCGAAAACGTCCAGTCTTCGATTGGTCCAAAAAGCCGATTGCACACTCCGAGGTCGTGCACGTGAAGATGCGCGGCGAGCCGCAGGTCGCCGCCTTCCTCAAAGTGCGAACACACGGCGATGCTGTCGTCCACAATCGACGGGTCGAGGGCGGTCGCTTTCTTGTCCGACGCCACGTGCTCGCGCAAGGCGCGCAGCAGCTCCTCCCTGGGCGATTGGGCCATTGTGGTTTTCACTCTAGGTTGCGTCATGAGCGGCAGCCGTGGTCGTGCGCTCGCAGCCCACTGGCCGCAACGGCGACTCGAGGCGCGCGCGCCCACCCATGTGCAAAAAAATTCGGCCCCCCGGCTGCGGCTTGCGCCGGCTCGCTATTATGACTGGCGACGGATTGATAGTGCAAATCGCGCGCACGTGCCGAGCATGGCACAAAACCAACTCTGGGTGCCGTACGACGGCGAGCTGAGCTGGCCAATAAACGAGCCAAAACGCCAGGCGGCGGTCGACTGCATGGCGCGCGCGCTTTCGCGCTTCTTGGCGCTCCGGTCGCGACTGTACCTGCGCCGCGGCATGCTCGTGGTTGATGCAGACGCCGACGGTGCGGCGAGCGCCATCGAGGGCCAGCACGAGTCGCAGCAGAGCATCCTTTCCGGACTGTGCGCAGCCTGTCGCCGACGCGCCGCCATCGTGGGCCACACGCTTTGTGCCACGTGCCGAAGCACCCCGCTCGTCTTGATGCCCGGCCCGACCCTCGTCGAGTCAATGTACTCGTGCTCTCACCCAAAGTTGCTCCTCACCCACGAGACGGCGCAAACCATCTCGCGGCTCTTCAAGAAGCAGTCGTTCGTCTTCGAGACGATGCGCCAAAGCAAAGCCTTTGAGATGATGGCGCTTGGTGTGCTGGACGACTCCACGTCGGACATATCGGACGGCAACTTCTTCTTCGACGACAGCTGGACGGCCAACCCGCACAGTCCCTTTTTGGGAACGATGAGGTATCCAAGCCGCGTCCACGAGGCGTCGAGGCGCGACGAGCGCAATCACGTCAAAGTGGGCGGGATCGGACTGCGCCTGCGCGCGCACGTTGTCTCCCTCGCCACAAACTGGTTGAGGCGAGTCGACGACTTGCACCGCGTGGCGTTTGCCAAGTTGGCGATGACCTCGTCCTCCGATGCGGACGTGCAATTCACCATTGACTTTTTCGCCGACCTCATTGCGCGGCGCGTCACGCGCACCGAGTCCGATGACATGACGTCGCCGAAGTTTGAAGTAACGACGCTCGAAGCCGAATCTGAGAAGCGATTCGTCCACGCGCGGCAACGCGCCACGGCCGAGGTCAGGCGCGACATCCTCCGCATGATCGACCTGCGCGACACCCTCTCCGACGCCGAAGAGCGGATCCTCGTGCTCGAATCGTACTCACGACGCTTGGCCGTCGCCGAGTTGCTGCGCTCCCCGCCGCCCGAGCTGCGCGCCGGCAAGCTACCGTTTGCTTCGATGATCGACGTCGCCTTGCTATCCGAAACGTTGACGTGCACCGACCGGTTCGCAACCGCCGCGGAACGCGACGCGGCCATCCGCGAGATTGTCGCGCAGGCGCTCAATCCGGCGTGTCTCCTGGCCTCGATTCAGGAATCCATCGATGCGGCCAACTGTTGGAGGCACCCGCGTAGCTTCTTCCTGGCCATTGTGCAGAAGCACACACCCGCCTCCACGGCCATCAGCGTACCGCCGCCGCCGTGGGCAAACACGCACGACGACTGGGTATACAGAACCGCAGAGGCGTGGATGCGCGGGCGCCAGCGCACCGGCCTCGACCTCACCAGCCTCCGCATCGTGCTGCTCTCGTCGATGCTCATCGAGATGCTCGCCTCGGAACGCTCGCCCTTTGAGCCCGGCGTGCTCAAAGCCGAGCACATCGTCTCCGTGGCCGGGTCTGTCTACCAGTGCGCGAGCAGCGCCTCCAAGGCGCTGTGCGAGCAGCTCCGCCCGCTGCTCGCTGGCGTCGAGTACGCCCAGGCGCGCACCGCCGTGCTGCAAAGCCAGTGCAACCACCTCGACACCGAAATGCAGCACGCGCTGTGCCCGCTCTCGAACTTTAGCATCCGCGACCTCATGACGTGCTTCTGGCCCGGGGCGCCGCTCTTCTCCGCGCTGGCGCACGCGTTGGGCCGCCGCACAAAGGAGTGCATGGTCGTCAAGCCCGAACCCGGGTACGAGGAGTTTGTGCAGACGTCGCTCGCGCTCTTCCTGCCCATTATAAGCTCGTCGCGGCTTGCGCTCGGCGTCGACAGGCTCACGACGACGATGCACGAGCTCGGCGACGTGCTGCGCACGCTGCCTGCCTTTTGCGACTGGGCGGAGGCCGGCGGGGTCGGCAGCCTCGTCCTCTCCAAGGCCGACCTCCGGCGCGGCGCGCCCGAGGCGCAGGCCACGCTGGACCGCTGGGCGCTGCGCAACGGTCCCGTGCGCTGGATGAAGTACCAAAACCGGGTGATGCGGTTTGTGTTCCACCCCGGTGCCGTTGAGATGGTCCTAGGGGCGTCGAGGTAGTCTGATAAGTCGGTGTATTGCGCGTCTAAAGTATCGCAAAAAGGATGCTTCCGAGCTTCGGGGGGCTGACCCTCGGCCCCCCCACGGGGAACTTGGCGCTCGTCCGGGGCGACGACGAAGCCTGCGTCATCTCGGGCGAGGAGTTTCGGAATGGCGACCTCGCGTGGCAGCTTGAGTCGTACAGGAACAAGGACCTTCCTCCGGGCACCGGAGAAGGGCAGCGCGACGCTCCCGAGAACATCGAGCTCGAGCCCGCCTACTACGACATCATGTCGATTGCGAAACAGCTCGCCATGCGCCCCTATTCGCCAGCGACGAGGAACTACGTCACGCCAAAAGATCGCTTGATGTGCGTCAAGCTTGCAAACACGCTGATCCCCCCGTTCGCGCCCAAGTTCGAGATCCGCGACTACGAGAACTTCTACGATGAAGCCGAAGAGGTAGACGACTGGTCTGGGTACCAGGAGGCCAACGATTACGAACTTGTGCACGGCAGTGTGTACCATGGCCCTCGAGTCGACGACGACGACGCGGAATACATTGCGGGCATGTCGCCCGTGTCGCCGGGCCGCTCGCCGCCGCGGCTTCCGCGGCGCCAGCCACACCTCTCGCGGACGGACCCCGCCGCGGTGAACGAGTTCTACGCCGAGCGGAACCGCGGCAATACCGACGAAGACCCGATGGATACGGTGGAAGACACGCCGGACCCGCCGAATCGGAACGAGTGGTCCTTCCCGCTCTCGGTGGAAGCGCCGGACGGGCGCGACGGCATCACGCGCGACAACTATGTGCAGGTGGGCAAGGACATCTTCATCGCCATGCTACGCGATCTCACTCGCGACTACGGCGACAATCGGACGCTCCTCCAGACACTCGAGGACAGCCCCGCCGAAGACTTGTTTCGTGTGTGGCTTGGGACGTTTGTCGTCACGCCGTCGGAGCTCTGCGCGGTTTGGTTCTACACCTCCATGCTGACCACCGAGGCTCGATTGGCCCTTCTGGGGCTCTCCCTAAACATTAGCCACCGAGCCATCAACTTTGCAACGTTCACCGTCGAGGCCATGGCGCAATTCGTGTTCGAAGATCTCAACACGCGCGTGACGCCGCCCGCGATGTGGCCCTCTCAGTGGTATGGGGTGGTGTCGGCTCCGAACTGGGAAGACTGGGAAGCGGATGCAAAGGAGCGCATGAAAGACTTTTGGAATCGGATCGCAGGGGACGCGAATGCTGACCAGGCGTTCCGTTTGCTGGAGAAAGCGGTCGTGGAGCCGGACCGGACCAATGTGGCCGACGAGTTTGCCGCAAAGGGATTCCGCCTGTACCGCAAAGTGGTCCTAACATCCATCGCGCACACGAACCTTCCCATGAAAACGATCATCGCGGACGCGGCGGCTAACACGCGCGAGCTCTTTGCGCTCGATTGGGCGGTGAACAGGGCCGCCGCTGAAGGCGGATACGGCGAACCGGAGCCGCGTTTGAACACGTACGCCGATGGCGCGCTTAAGGTCATGGTGGATGAATACGTGAAGGAGGCGGGGATCGGGCTCCCGTACCCCTATCGTCACGAGCTCCCGTACCCCAATCGTCACGCCGGTCCGAATACGACTTGGATTACGACTCAGGCGATCAATCCGATGGAATGGGCGGTTCTGACCGAGACCATGCGCTGGAAGCGCACGGTCGACGACCTGGAGGCGCGCTATAAGCGCGTGCGCGACGCCGTGCTCCCCGTCCCGGTATCCGAGTTGCTCCAGTTACCCCGACCCTAGTACTAGGAATCCGACAGGAGATCCATTGAAGATGTACGTAAAATCTACTAGAAATCCACTAGGTCAAATTTTCTAGTACTCGTCTAGTAGTCTCCCCTGGCCGTCATTTGACAGAATTGTCGGATGGGTTAGTCAATACTAA
>MDSW01201881.1_pt1 | contig 16397 bp, 21 predicted proteins | sample 811171 | NCBI WGS metagenome assembly MDSW01 (sample SAMN05326641, study PRJNA326480) | marine metagenome | isolation source: seawater | place: Atlantic Ocean: North West | collected 2012
TATTATTGTTATTATTGTTATTATTGTTATTATTGTTATTATTGTTATTATTGTTATTATTGTTATTATAAGTTATTAGACTATGATGATAAGATAGATCTAGAATATTTTCAGAAGACAAATCATTAATGTAAAGAAAATTATTTTGAATAATTTCGCCAATATTTAATAATTGGTGAGATAATATTTCAGGATTATATTTAGAAATATAATTAGAAACAGATATATCATTAATACAATTATAAGTTCTACAAATAGGACAAGAATTATTAATTATAACCCATTTAAATATACATTGATAATGAAAATGATGTAAGCAATTAGTATAGAATTTATAATTATCAATATAAGAAATAGAATATGGATCATAACATATAGAACATATTTGTTTATCTATATTTTTTAACATAAAATATATATAAAAAGAATATAAAGTTTATTTAAGTATAAATATATATAGAAAATCTATATATTTTTTATATTTTCCTGATTAACTCAGTTGGTAGAGTGACAGACTTTTAATCTGCTAGTCATGGGTTCGAGCCCCATATCAGGAAAATTTGCCCCTGTGGCGCAATGGATAGCGCACCAGACTTCTAATCTGGGGGTTGCGGGTTCGAGTCCCGCCAGGGGTTTTGAGTGGAAATTTGGCCACATGTGGTTATAAAAAAATATAAAATAATATTATTATATTATTTTATATTTATAAAAATAATAATAAAAACAAAACAAATATAAAAAATGAAAAATGAATAATGAGGAAAATAAATTAGATATGATAGATAATAACTATTATAATAATTTATATAAAATAAATAAACTTTTTAATAAAGATATTTATAATTGTAAAATAGGAACAAAAAGCGAATCAGATTCAGTGAATCAAATAATAGTATATTTAAATAAAAAAAATAAATCAGAAAAATACAGCTTATATATAAATAATAAATATTCAATAGGATTATCTATACCAATAAAAAATTCAAATATATTATTCAAAACAAATTTTAATAGTATAGAAGATGTTTATAAATTTTTAGAAAAACATATAAAAGTATAAAATAATTAATATATATATAAATTAATGGAAAATAGTTTAAGAAATGTAAATGAAGTAATAGTAGAAATAAATGGAAATTCAGATATTATAAATAGAACTTTATATAATAATTGTTTAAATACAATTAAACATAAATTATCAATATTAGACATACATTTAAACAATATACATTTATTAATAAAATATGTAATGGAAACAATAGAAGAAACAGAATTAAAAGGAATAGATCAAAAAAAATTAGCATTAGCAATAATACAAGATATAATATCAGAAATAAAAAATGAAGATGAAAAAAAAAGACTAGAAGAATTATTACATAATAATACAATAAGTAATATTATAGAATTAATAGTAGATGCAACAAAAGGAAAAATAAATGTAAATAATATAAGTTTAATAGCAGGTAATTGTATAGAAAAATGTTTAATTAATTTACTACATAAAATTCAGACAAGAAGCAATTAAAAAATATAAAATAATAAAATAATAAAATTTTATATATAATAGTAAAAATTATATATAAAATAACTAAGATAGAAATGACAAGCAAAAAATTGGTATATACAAAAAAAATTGATTATATAAAATAAAAGATAATAAGAAAAGAAAAATAAGAATCAGAATAAGAATAAAAAATGTTTTGCAAGATTTGTTATGATAGAGGATCACCAAAATTCAATGATCATAATGTGCGTGACTCAGCAGGAAATACAACTTGTGTTTATTTACTAAACACAAAATGTATAAAGTGCGGATATTTTGGACATACATCAAAATATTGTAAAATGCCAGCAGTGGCTTCAGATCCTAATAGTAAAAATTTAAATATTCTAAAACATATAGAAATTGAAATTATTAAAAAACCAAAAAAAACAGTAAATCCATTCGAATTGCTAGAATCATTAGATGATAAAGATGATACTATTAATTTGGAGGAAAACAGTTTGCCACCAATAACTGATATAGTTTGGGGTAAAGGTTTTGTAAATACTAAATATACTTTATGGTCAGATGAAGTATGCTAAGCGGGAAAATCGCCCGGACGCAATAAAAAAATAAAAAAAATAAAAAATAGTAATAGATTAAACAGAACTGCTTTGTATATTATTTTTTTTATTTTTTTTATTTTTTTTTATTTTTTTATTATTAACTATAGGAGAACTATTACCTGAAGCCATTCTAGTAATATTATTATCATCTATTCTATTAATTGAATTATTAGAAGGCTGAGATATATTTAAAGAATTACTATTTTTATTTGAGGAAAATATTTTTTTATGTTTAGATTTATGTTTTTCATATCTTCTATTAAGATGATATAATTCCTCATCACTAAATTTAAAAGTATATTCATCTTTATCAAAATTTAAGACTTCTTCTAATAATGTACCTTTAATAGGATCAGATTTATAATTATAAGGTAAACAACAATCAGTAGACAATTTACAAATACCTAAACATTTATGAACACAAACAGGAAAACAATCATAAAAAAAGAAATTAATACAATATTTACTACGAAGTTGCTGATTTAAAATTTCTTGACTAAACATATTATCTATAGCAACATAAGCAGTTTTAAGATATATAATATTACTAATAAATTTTTTTTTAGCTAAATTAAGTTCAGCAATTCTAGATTTACATTTATCAGCTCGATCAATAGTAATTTCATCAATCATTAAAATAGCTCTAAGCAATCTTAATTCATTTCTAATATCTTTAAGACTAGTAATTGATTTAGATTTATAATCTTTAATTTTTTTTATCAAAGTAAAAATATTAGTATTATAAATAATTGGATATTTATATCTAATTTTTCTAGGTATTAAAAAAGGATTAGTTTCTTTTATTTCAGAAATTTTTTCTTCAATAGACTTAACTTTATATTTTAAATATTTTAAATGTTTAATACCATTAGATAAATCAACAGATGGACTTTTATCAGATGCAATTTGATCAGACTGATCATCAGTATTTTTATCTTTTTGTTTATCTTTAGATCCTTTACATACTAATTCAATATCATTATAAAATAATAAATATTTACCAGAAAGAAATTCAGTAGCAGATTGTAATTTATCATATTGATGTGCTGTAATTTTATATGCTTGTGCAGATGCATCTAATTTAGTAAAACTAATAACTGATAATAAAAATGTTAAAAATCCATTTAATGATGCTAAAGCATACCTACTAACATATTCTTTCTTAGGATTATCATCAAATTCAAGATTAGATTGAGCAATAGTACAAAAAGCAGTAATAAATATAGCAGGTATCATCATCATATATAAACGAATAAGTGTATAATGTGAAGCTTCCATATAAATAATTTTTTGACCTTTTAAATAGCTAGCAAGAATATCTAATGAAGAAGAATATTTTTGAGAATTATTTAATTTATAATATTTATTAATTTGTATTTTAACATTATTATATGTGAGTTTATTATACATAATTTTATATTTAACATGATTATCATTATTAGAATTATTTTCAGATGTTAATTTCATAAGCTTATCATCATTAAGTTTAGATTTTTTTCTTTTAAGTAAATCGGTTTGAATATTATTACTATAACTATTCTTTGATGCAGTAGAATCACTGGGTTCACTAATAATATGATCCATAAAATTAATAGAGCGTTTATTAGAATCATCCTGAGAATAACGTAAATTATTAGATGCATCAAAATATACCTCAACAGTAGTAATATTTTTATTTTTCAAATCTTCTAAATTATATACAAAATTAAATTTATGTGAATTTTTATGTTCATTATCATTATCATTATCATTATTATTAGTATTAGTATTATCATTATCATTATTATTATCATTATTATTTTCATATATATGCTGATGTATATTTTGATTAAGATTTTGATTAAAATATTCAGCTTGTAATTTGTTATTAGAATTCATTATAACTTTATATATATAAAGATATATTTATGAACCACTAGAACCAAATCCAGATTCAGATCTTTGAGTAATACCAAGATCAGATAAATTTTTTACTAAAATAATTTTCATAGGATATTCTAAATTAGGAGGACATATTTGAACAAATCTATTACCAATATTAAATTTGAAATTATCAGAATCTTTTTTATCAAATATAGCTTTAATATTACCCCTATAACCAGAATCAATAATTCCTACACTATTAGCAAGTCTAAATGGAGTTTTAATAGGTAAACTAGAACGAGGATATAAATAATATGAAACATAATTATTTTTATATTTCATACAACATTTAATATTATAATCTAAAATATACTGTTTATTAGTATCTAATACAATATCATTATAAGGAGAAAATAAATCAAACCCAGCATTAAAACAATATTTTTCCATATTAGGTTCATTATTATTAACAGCATTTAAATAAGAATCAACAACAATATTGTGTTGTTTAATAGCATGACTATATAATTCATATAATTCAGAATTGTTAGAATCAATATAAATATATAGAGTATAAAATTTAGAATTTATATAAAAAGATGTATTAGAATAAGAAGATTGTTGAATATTATTATTTGTAAATAGATCATCATGTAATTGTTGTCTATTAGTAGTAGAATTCATATATATAAATATATAGCACTTGCTTAATATTATTTTAATAATAATATTAATCAATTTAAAAAAAAAATTGATAATAATAATAATAAAATTAAATAAGTAAAGAAAAATATGCTAAGCAACACTGATTATAAGTATTTAACAATTGCAAGTTTGCAAGCACAAAAGTCACCAGTATTAATGAGACATGGAGCAGTAGCAGTATTAAACGGAAAAGTAGCAGGGAAAGGATATAATCATTATAGAAGTCATTCGAAGGATGCTTTTATTAGCAATAGTTGTACCTGTCATGCGGAAATTGCATGTTTAAGAAATATGTTTCATAACTGCGGGACGAATGTATATGGTAAACACGGAATTAATATAAAAGTCGGATAAGAATAATAAATATTTAGATGAAATGAAAAAATTATACAAAAAAACAACAATATATGTAGTTAGATGTGATAAAGATAATAATTTACAAGATTCATCGCCTTGTAATAAATGTTTAAATACATTAATATTTTTAAATATAAAAAGAATAGTTTTTAGTTCAGTAAATAATACATTTATAAGTTGCAAACCATGTGATTTAACAATAAATCATATAAGCGCAGGTAATAGACACTTAATAACTTATAATGAAAATAAGAAAATGAAAAAAAAGAAGAATTGAAAATAAAAAAGAGATTTTTTTTTATAAATAATTAACATGCAATTGTTCTGGCATCTCTTAAATTACGATTAATACAATTATTTTTAATTTTATCATTAATATATAAATCATAACCCATAGTGTATCCTTGTATTTTATTCATATCTTTTGTAATTTTACAATTATGTCTATTAGGTTTAGAATTTTTTTCATATTTATTTTGACAAGAAACAGATTTATTTTGTAATTGATTAATATAATCAGTTCTATCTACAGGACATTTATTAGTTGAAATATGTTGAGATTGATCAGTATTATATAGATTGTGTTTATTAATATTATCAGGTAAATCAACATTGAGAGTTTGATAACATTTTAAAGAATTATCAGGATTACATTTAATATTAGAATTAACTATTCTAGTTCTTCTAAGCGCAGAATAAGTTTTAACACTAGTTTTATGAGTATTATCAGTTTGTTTACAATTAAGATAAGAGAGAGCAGTATTTTTATTACCAATATATGTTTGATTAGTAGAACCATTAATAGAAAAAGCACCATTAGAATTGTTAGATTTTTTAGAATATTTGACAGCAGCTTTTTTTGCTAATGTAGAACCAGAACCAGAATTAACATTAATAGGTTTAGAAGATTTATTATAACAATTATGATTATTACAATAAGCATGAGAATTATAGTGATAACGCCACATTAATATATATAATATAATTATTAAAAAAATTGATTAAAAAAAAATTAAAAGTTAAGTAATTAGAATAATAAAAAATAAGTAAAATAATACTTATATAATGTCCTACATACCACCACATTTAAGAAAATTAAAAAATAATACAGAAAAAGATAAAGTAATATTAGAATGTAATGAATTTCCAGAATTAGATAAAAATAATAGATGTTTAGATATTTCATTAAATTCAAAAATAAGTTATTTATCAATTATTGAAAAAAAAAAAGAAAAAAATGAAGAAATAACAGAAGTAAAAGAAGGGTGGTGTATAATTAAAAAAGATAAAAAAAGCAATAAAATAATGATTATGAATTCAAAGAAAAATGAAAATAAATTAAATGAATTAGATGAATTAGATGAAAAAAAAAATAGTTTGAGAAAATTAGATAAAATGTTTGATAATTGGAATAAGTTTAGAGATAAAGATATTGAATTAAGAGGAGATTTATCAGAATATGATAATTATAAAATTATAATTGAAAATATGAGAGAGGAAAATATAAGAATAGAAGAAGAAATTTATGAATATCATAATGAAATTGATAATATAAGTAATGCATCAGATGAAGAATATTAAATATTGCGGGAAATCGCGCCACACGCAATTAAATATATTTTATTTAAATTAAGTTAATAAAATTATTATATAAAATTTTTTTTTATATAATAGAAAAAATGGAAGATGAATTATATGATGAATTAAATGATGAATTATATGATGAATTAAATGAATTAGAAAAGAAAATATTAAAAAAAATAAATAAATTAAATATAATAATTATAAAGGTATATGATAATAATATAGAAGAAATAATTAAAAAAAAAACATATATAGAAAATAATAATATAAATTTAGAAGTAATAAATAAAATAATAAAAAAAATTCAAAACAAAATATGTAAGGATGATTATAAGATAAAATATTTATTAAATTTTGAAATAAATAAAAATATGAATGAATTAGAAAAATTAGATTACAAAAATATAAAAAATATAGAAGATAATAAAGAAAATTATAAACTATATACGTTAAATAATATGAAATATATAAATAATATAAGTTATGATAATAATTTTTTTATTAATAAAAATAGTTTAATAATAATCTTAAATAAACAAGAAGAAAAAATATTTATAAATAAAAAAGTAAAGAAAGAAAATAGTAGTAGAAAAAATAAAATAAAATAAAAATTAAAAGTTTAAAATATAAAATATAAAGATTATAAAGAAAATGAGAAATAATGAAATAATGAATAATATAAATAATATAAATAATATAAATAATATAAATAATATAAATAATATCAGTGATATAAGTTCAATAAGTTCAATAAATTTTTTAAATTTAATAGATATATCAATTAATTTATTAAATATTCTACAATTAAATAATATATCATATGAAGTATTAAATATATCATTTGAATCAGAAGAAATATATAATTCGACTGGAAATTATGTAGAGTTTTTAAATAATGTTGAAAATAATTTTTTTAATATGTTAACAAATTCATATACAAGTATAAATGATAATGAATTTATAGATGATTATATAAATAATACATTTTATAGTGATGAAAAAAAAATAAAACAAGTAATAAATGACAAAGGACTAGAAAATTTAAAAGTAATAAAATATAATAAATCTAATGAAAATTTAAAAGAATTAAATAAAGAATGTCCAATAGATTTATGTAAATTTAATAAAGATGATAATGTAATAATTTTACCTTGTAATCATGTTTATAAAGAAGAAAATATAATAAAATGGTTAAAGACAGAATCATATAAATGTCCAGTATGTCGTTATGAATTTGATTATAAAGAAATATATATAAATGATTTATCAAGTAATAATGAAAATTTAAGAAATGAAGATTTATTAAATAATTATGAAAATAATAATATAAATTTAAATAGAGAGAATGATTTATATTTACAAGAAATATTATTAAATAGTTTTAATAGTTGATAAAGTAATATTTAATAATATATTTAATAATATATAATGAATACATTATTCTATATTTTCGTATTATTTTCAATAATATCAGAAGTAACAGCTCAATATTTATTTAAATTAATACATAAAAATTTAAAAAATTTAGAAAATTATAAAAAAAATTTATATTTAATATTAGGTATAATACTATATGCATTAACAGGTTTTTGCGCATTTAAATTATTAGAATTTACAAATTTATTAGTAGCAAATATAATATGGCACATATTTCATTTTATTTTATTATTTTTAGTAGGTTATATTTTTCTTAATGAGAGATTAACAAAAAATCAAATATTGGGTAGTATTTTTGGTATAATATCAATAATAATATTTATGTTAAATGATGAGAAAAATCATATACATTAGATATAAAATGGATATTTGAAGAAAGAAATAAACAATGACGTAATAAATAATATAACAAGAGGATAAAGTAAAAAAATTGATAATGAAAAAATAAATATAAAATATTATAAAAAATGGATAATATTATAAAATTTTATTCTAAAAGTAAAGATAATGAATTAAGAAAATTATCAAATTTTAATATGGAAAAAATAATAGTAGAAGATATAGAATTTAAGTCAGGAGAACATTGTTTTCAATATTTTAAATATTTAAGTTCATCAATTAATTGTAAAAATGATGATATAGAACGTAGTAATAAATTATTAGAACATTCAAATAAAATATTAGAAAGTGAAAATGCAAATGAAGCAAAAAAATTAGGTAGTAAATCAAGTATGAAATTAAATAATAAAGAAATATATTTATGGAATAAATTATGTTATGATTATCAACATAAAATATGTTTGGCAAAATTAGAACAAAACAAGAATTTAAAAAATATTTTATTAAATACAAATAATAAATATTTATTACATCAAGACAATAGAGCAAAAGAAAAAACAATTTGGGGAGGAAGAATAAAATATGATATGTTAATTGGTAAAAATGAATTAGGAAAAATTTGGATGTTACTAAGAAATAAATTTAATTTTGAATAGATTTTTTAAATTCTAAAAATCCAATAGATTTTTCAATAGAAAATGATGATTCTAAATTAGTTTGTGCAATAATAAATGCTTTTTTTTCTAAATTATTTAGAGATTTTTTATATAGTTCTATAATATTTTGAGAATCTTGAGAATCTTGAGAATCTTGAGAATCTTGAGAATGTTGAGAATCTTTAAGATGTTTAATATCTTTATTATCTAATTTGTAAGGCATATTGTTAATATAATTATAATAAAATATTAAAATTATTTTATTATAATATAAAAAATAAAAAATAAAAAATAAATCAATTTTAAAATTAAGAAGTAAGTTTATATTTAAAATAAAATAATAACTTATTAGAATTAATATTAGAAAGGGTATCAGTAATTTGATAATCAATAATATAATTATTATTAACTAAAAAATCAACAAGAAGATGAATATCATCTTTTGTACAAATTTGTATATTATTATTAGTAGAATTAAGTAAATTATTTTTAATACAATATAAACAAGTACTCTCATTAAATTTATTAATTTTAGATGATGGATTTTTAATATTAATTAATTTGACAAAATCAATAAGAGGCCCTTTTGGTTTTTTATTAATTGATAAAATATGATAATAATTATTATTATAATAATATGGTAGTAAATTTAAAGTATAAATTTCATATTGAAGATTCATAATATTTGTATAGAAATATATTATTATAATATAATATAATAATATATAATGAAAAATTTATATGAAGGTGGTAAAAAAAAAAAATCAAAAACTAATAGGAGAAGGTTCATATGGATGTGTAATGAAGCCTGGATTAAATTGTAATGGAGAGTATAATAAAAGTAATAATAATAATCTAAATAAAATACAAGAAATAGATTATTATAGTAAAAATGAAATCGAAATAAGTGAAAAGATAAAAAAAATAAGTAATTTTAAAAATAGATTTGTTCCTATTAACAAATTTTGTATAGTAAAATTTGATATATTTGATAAAAATAAAGAAATAATTAATAAATGTGAAAATTTATTTGAGGATTATTCAATAATGAACAATAGTGAATTTATTAATAAAGATTATTATATGTTTTATATGAAGCATATAAGATCATTAGGTTTAAAAAAATATTTATTTAATAATTTTAATAATAACAAAATTTTATATAACAAATATTTAAATAGTTTATATTATTTACTGAAATCAATATATATATTAAATAAATATAATATAGTACATAATGATTTACATAATGGAAATATAATATATGATTTAAATAAAGACATACCATTAATTATAGATTTTGGATTATCTTATAATTATAAAAATTTATTAAAAAATAAAAATTATGCAAAAAATAATTTATTTGATTTAAAGATAATTAAAAAACATTTTTTTGATTGGAGAAGAGATCATTATCATTTTTTAATTGAGAAAAGATTTATTTCATTTATAATTTATAATAAAGCATTAAATAATAGAATAGATATAATAAATGATAATGAAAAAAATAATTTATCAAATGAGTTATTAGATATATTTATTGAAGATAGTTATAAAACAATGATATCTTCAAATGAAATAAAAATAATATTTGAAGATTATGAATTAAAAGAATATAATAGAGTATTAAAAGATTTCTATAGTAAATTTCTACCAGAAAATGATAAAGAGAAAAGATATGTATATATATATAATATATTAAATGAATTACTTCCTTTAATTTTAAAATTTAATGATCTACATAGTATAGTTTGTAGTTATTTACAATTAATATATGCAAAATTAAATTATGAAATAACAAATTATCCAATGAATTCAAAAGATTATATAATAATATACGATTTTATAAAACAATTATTTAAAAAAGTGTTATATCCAAATCCATATTATAGATTATCAACAAAACAATTTATAGAAATATTTTCATTTGTATTAAAATATTGTGAAAATTTAAATAATGATGATTTAAATAATAAAGAATATATAGATATATTTTATAATAAATTAGATACATTATTAAAAGATATAAATTATAGTCATGATATGTTTTTTAATAAAAATTATGCATATATTGATTTTAATTTAATGCTATCAAAAGAAAATATAAAAATAATAAAATCTTTAAATTTAACTATATAATAGACATAGCTTTAAAATCTTTAAATGAGACAAATTTTTTTATTATATCAAAATCATGATTTTTTTTAATAGAAAATATATCATTATCTTTCAAGTTATCATAAGAAATATGAGTATCATTAGAATCATATAAATCATAATCAATAATAAATTTATGAAAATCATTATCTATTAAACCACAATGTTTAAAATTATTAGACTTATAATTTTTATTAATAATTTTATTAGATTTTTTTTTATTTTTATAAAATAGTTTATTATCATCATTATCATCATTATCATCATTATGATCATTATGATTATCAATATGATTATGAGAATGATTATTATCTAAAATATTTTCATAATTATCATAATATATATTTCTACAATCGTATTTAACAGAATATATTCTAGCAACAGTATCTAAATATTCAAATGGAATATTAATAGATTTAGAATCAAGATAATATTGAAAATTATTATCATTAAAATTAAAATTCATAATTATTTTATAATTTTTTTCCATATATGTAAAATTATAACAAATATATTTATTAATTAAAGTTTTCAAATATTCATCATCTTTATCATGTTCAAGTAAATAATATTCTTCTAATAATTCAACAAAAAAAGGATTATAATCATATAAATCTTTATTTTTATTATATAAATGAAAAAATTTATTTTTAGAAGGTAAATAAATACAATGTGAAACAAATAAAATAGAAAATAAAAGTGCATTAAATAAATTAAAAATATTTTTAAATAAATAAAAAATATAATAAGAATTAATTATTAGTTGATTATAATGATATTTATAAGTAACATTATCAATAAAACATGTATCAGTAACATTATCAATAAAACATTGATCAGTATTATTATATAATAGAATAGTCATAATATAATAAATAATATAAATAATTTTTTATATTATAAAAAAATATAATATGTCATTTATAATTTCTTTAATAATAAATTTAAAAAATTCAAAAATATCAGAATATGACAAAATAATAAAAGATGCAGGAAATAATTGTATGGCAACATATATTTATAATGATAATGAGATAGAAGGTATAAATAATTATATAAAAACAAATGATAAAGTAATAGTTTTAGAATTTGATTTAAAAATAAATTTAGTAAGGTTTTTAAATTTTATAACAACAATTAAAGAAATAAAAATAGAATTTATAAGTCACAAAAATAAGATAATATATTGTTCAAATAAATATTTAAATAAATTAGATAATTGCTTATATGATAAAGAATTAATAATAAATAATATAAATGATTACAAAAAAAATAAAGAATTTAATGATATATATTCATTAATTGTTCATTTATAAAAATTTAATTTTTATAAAATTTTTTACGAGTAGATTTTACGCGTGGTTTTTTTCTAGTATATTTAGGTTGTTTGGAATTAGGATTAGGATTAGGTTTAGGTTTAGGATTAGGATTAGGTTTAGGATTAGGTTTAGGTTTATTTTTAGGTTTAATAAATTTTTGTGTAAAAGGTTGATTATATTTAATACGAGGTAGACTTTTAATTTTATTAATATCTTGACGAATAATATTTTGTATGGGTAAATCATTATTTTCTATTTTTTTAAAAAATTCTTCTAAATTATCAAATTGTTGATGCATAAATAAATTATTTTTTCGAAGAGTTAAATGTAACTTATTATGATCATTTGGATTATATGCAATTTGATACTTATCATTTTTAACAATTTTATCATCAACTTTAACAATTTGTTGATTAGATTGATAAAATTTAGTAGCCATAATTATATTACTAATATAAAAAAATTTTATATTAGTAATTTAAATGAATTTTAAAAAAACAGCAAAAAAATTGAAATTAAAATCAAGAAAATATAATTATGATTTAAAAATAAAAAGTTATAGTCAGTTAAAAAATAATATGGCCGGTACCAAAAATTATAAAGAAGAATTTACTGAAATATTAAAACAATTAGAATATTATAATAGAGTTCATAAAAAAGCTTATTTTAAAGCAAAAATTTATAAAGAAGGAATTGAAAATATAAAAAATTTAAATAATAATATAAATAGTTCAAAAGATATAGAAAAATTACCAAATGTAGGTAAAGCGATAAAAGATAAATTAGATGAATATATAAGAACAGGGAAGGTAAAAAATGTAGAAGAATTAAAAAAAAAATATGGAACAGAGGATTATATTAAAGAAAAATTAAAACAAGAGAAAAAAGAAGTATTTTTAAAAATACATGGAATAGGAGATGCAGCAGCAGAAAAAATAATAGAATTAGGAATAACAAATATAGAAGAATTAAAAAAAAGAAAAGATGAAGAAATACAAGGAAAAGGAAAAAATAAAATAAAATTATTAAATGATACACAACAAAAAGGTTTAGAGTATTATTATGATATATTAAAAAGAATACCAAGAAAAGAAATAGAAGATTATAAAAAAATAATCGATGAAGAATTTAAAAAATTATCAAATAATGATATTGAAAATAATAAATTAGAAATAGTAGGAAGTTATAGAAGAGGAAAAGAAGATTCAGGTGATATAGATATAATAATAACATCAAAATTAGATGATAAAAGTATATTTGATAAATTATTAGATTCATTAAAAGAAAATAATATAATTAAAGTATTTTTAAGTAGAGGAGAGAAAAAAAGCATGGTTATTACAAAATTAAATGATGAAAGTGTAGCACGTAGAATGGATTTTCTATATACACCACCAGATGAATATGCATTTGCTTTATTATATTTTACAGGTTCAAAAGAATTTAATACATCAATGAGACAATATGCATTAAATAATGATTTAACATTAAATGAACACGGTTTTCATACAATGAAGAATAAAAAAAAAGAAGAAAAAATAAATTCGATAAGTTTTGTTACAGAAAAAGATATATTTGATTATTTAAATTTAGAATATAAAGAACCACATGAAAGAAAAGATGAGAAATCAATCATTATAAAAAATAATGATACAATAAAATTAAAAATATTGAAAACAAAAAATGATACAATCAAAAAATTATCAAAAGATAAAGAAGATAAAATTATAAAAAATAATATAGAAAAATTTAAATTAGAAGGTATAATAGTATTAAAATCATTAGGAGAAAAAGAATTAACTGATATGCTAAAAGAAACAATTCAAAAATATTATCAAGAAACAGAAGAATCATTATTATCAGATAATCAATATGATATATTAAGAGAATACGTATTAAAAAAGTATCCAAATAATAAAACAGCAAATATACAACATGGTGAAGTAATATTAGATAAAAATAAAGTAAAATTACCATATGAAATGTGGTCAATGGATAAAATAAAAGCAGATACAAAGGAATTAGAAAAATTTAAATCAAAATATACAGGACCTTATGTAATTTCATGTAAATTAGATGGAGTAAGTGGATTGTACTCAACAGAAGAAAATAAAAAAAAATTATATACTCGGGGTGATGGAAAATTTGGACAAAATATAGATCATCTAATTGAGTATTTAAATTTACCAACTGAGAAAAATATAACAATAAGAGGTGAACTAATTATTAAAGAAAAATTATTTGAAGAAAAATATTCATTAAAATATTCAAATTCAAGAAATTTTATAAGTGGATTAGTAAACAAAAAAAAATTAACAAATGAAGATATAAATATTCTAAAAGATATAGATTTTGTAGGTTATGAAGTAATAAAACCAGAGAATCTAAAACCATCAGAACAATTAAAGTTTTTAAGTTTAAAAACAAATTGTGTAAAATTTATAGATTCCATAAATTCAGAAAAACTAACAAATGAATTTTTATCAGAAAAATTAGTAGATTGGAGAAAAAATTATGAATATAATATCGATGGAATAATTTGTATTGATGATAAAGTTTATTCTAGAGAAAGCAAAAATCCAGGTCATGCTTTTGCTTTTAAAATGGTATTATCAGATCAATCAGCAGAAGCGAAAGTATTAGATGTATTATGGAGTGCATCAAAAGATGGATTTTTGAAACCAAGAGTTCAAATAGAAGAAGTAAATATCGGCGGAGCAAAAATAAATTATGCAACAGGTTTCAATGCAAAATTTATAGAAGATAATAAAATAGGTGTAGGAGCAGTAATTAAAATAATTCGTTCTGGTGATGTAATTCCAAAAATTGAAGAAGTAATTACAAGCGCAGAAACACCTTTAATGCCTAAAGAAAAATATATATGGAATGAAACACATGTAGATATTATGTTAGAAAATAAAGAAGATGATAAAACAGTAAAATTAAAAAATATAGTAGGGTTTTTTAAAACATTAGATGTAGAAGGATTAGGAGAAGGAAATATAAAAAAGATAATTGAAGCGGGAGGAAATAGTATAAGTAAAATTATTACTATGACTATTAGTGATTTAATGACAGTTGAAGGATTTAAAGAAAAAATGGCAAGAAAAATTTACAATTCAATTCAAAAACAAATAGAGAAATCATCACTAGCAACTATAGCAGCGGGATCAAATATATTTGGAAGAGGATTTGGCGAAAAAAGAATTTCAATAATTTTAAAAAATGAACCAAATATTATAACAGAAGAAATATCAAAAAATGAAAAAATAAATAAATTAAAAAATATAGATGGTTTAGGATTAAAAACAGCAAGTGTATTTGTAGAAAAAATAGAAGAATTTAAAGAATTCTTATCTGAAGCAAAATTAGAATATAAATTGAAAAAAGAATCAAGTAAAAAAGAAATTTCTCCAAAAAAAGAATTGAGTTTAGAAAATAAAATAATAGTTTTATCTGATATAAAAGGAAAAAAAGAAGTTAGTGAAAAAATTGAAAAATTAGGCGGTGAAGTAGTTGGAAATATAAATAAAAATGTAAATCTACTAATAGTAGGTTCTTTAGATAATGAAACATCAAAAATAAAAAAAGCAAAAAAATATAATATAGAAATTATTAGTATTGAAAAATTTAATAATATTTATTGATAATATATGTTAAACATAATAGATGAAAATTATATTTATATAGACGCATTTTTTTATTCATTTTGGATGAAAAAAAATGAATATAATAAATATAAACATCAAACATTAAAAGAATTCTATGAAAAATTATTATCTATAGAAAATAATACATTATCAAATAATTAATAATACATTATCAAATAATTAATAATACATTATCAAATAATTAATAATACATTATCAAA
>MDSW01074392.1_pt1 | contig 16393 bp, 13 predicted proteins | sample 811171 | NCBI WGS metagenome assembly MDSW01 (sample SAMN05326641, study PRJNA326480) | marine metagenome | isolation source: seawater | place: Atlantic Ocean: North West | collected 2012
AGGAAGAACTCGAAGAATTAAAAAGAAAGCTAGAGGCTGTTACCGTAAACGTTGCTTAAGAAATAACGGAGGCGCTCGATGAAGAAAGTGCTGATAGGCTGCTTGGGCATCTTGCTGATGCTGGGTCTCACAGTTTTCTGGTATCTGAGCAGATTCGACAGCGAGCAAGACATTCCTGAGACTGCTCAGAGTACGCTGAGAGAAACTCACACAGGCCCCGTCCTAGGCTTCTCTAAAAATGATGTCAACGTATGGTTGGGAATTCCATATGCTCAACCTCCTGTGAACGATCTTCGATGGCGTGCGCCGAGAGAGCCAGTGAGTTGGTCAGAACCAAAGAACGTCACTCAGTTTGGGGAAGCCTGTCCGCAAGGAGCGCTAGGGCTCTCAGGGAGTGAGGATTGTTTATTTTTAAATATCTGGAGCTCCCAATCTGAAGATTCGTCGAAACCAGTCATGTTTTTCATCCACGGAGGTGGAAACGTAATAGGCAGTGCGGATCAAGGCGGGTTATATGATGGTCAGCGTTTCGCTTCTGAGCATGAAGTCGTTCTTGTCTCAATCAATTACAGATTGGGTCCTCTGGGTTGGTTTTCTCATCCTGCATTGAGAGAAACAGAATCAAAAGCCTTTGCTGAGGAAGATAATTCGGGGAATTACGGAACCTTGGATATTATTGCTGGGCTCAAGTGGGTGCAGAAGAATATACGCTCTTTTGGTGGCGACCCAGATAACGTGACTATTTTTGGTGAGTCGGCGGGTGGTTGGAATGTAATGTCGATGGTGGTTTCTCCTCTCGCTAGTGGTCTCTACCACAAGGCTATCGTCCAAAGTGGCGGTCTTAAATTAACGGACATGGGTGAAGCGCAGGAATATAGAGAAGATGGAGGTTTGCCGAGAAGCTCAAGAGAAGAAATGAATCGAATCCTTCAGCTTGACGGCAGGGCCGCCAACTCAGATGAGGCAGAACAGATACAAAACGCCATGAGTTCGGCAGAAATCAGTGAATATCTTCGGGGAGCCGAGCTTTCGCTTGTTTTTGGCACTCTGGGTGGAGATCGGGATCTAGCGGAACAAGGGGAGCCCAGATCCGGACCGGGGAAACCCTTTATCCTTTGGAGCGGAATGGATGATATGCCTCCCAATCTCCTAGCCGATGGGTACGTATTGCCAGAGAACACTGATATTTTCGAGGTTCTCTCCGACCCGACGCAATTCAACCCCACGCCAATTATGCTTGGGAGTAATAAGAACGAGACAAAGCTATTTACGTTAATGGATCCATGGTACACACATCGTTTTTTCAATGTGCCCGTGATGACCAAGAATATGGAGGATTATTTTCAATCCGTGAAATACGGTTCTCTCTTCTGGAAGGCAATTGGTGTTGATGAAGTTGCCTCGGTGCTCTTTGAGTCGCAAGAGGAAAAGATTTTCGCCTATCAATTTGATTGGGGGAACTTGCGGAATTTTTTGACTATAAATCTTGAGGATTTGCTAGGGGGCGCCCATGCGCTGGAGCTGCCTTTCGTATTCGGGAATTTAGGTTTACTTGAGACGGCGCTGGTTCTAGCCGATTCGTCTGCGGCAAGGAGTTTATCCGACAGCATGATGAGTTATTGGGCAGAATTCGCCTATTCTGGCGACCCGTCCACAGGCCGTGATCGGGAGCAAACGCTCTGGAGACCTTGGACTAATGCTGAAAATGGTGATAGACAGATTTTATTCGATGAAGTGAATGCTGGTGGTATCAGAATGTCTGGCAATTTGGTCAACTTTCAGGCGATTGTTGACGAACTAGAGCGAGATCCGATTTTAGACGAAGTATCCAGATGCGAACTAGCAAACAGAATGTTCCCGTCATTGTCTCATCAAGTTTGTGGTCTATAACCGATTTAGAGAAACAAATTAACGCCTCACGTCGCTGATAATCCGCTTAGTTTTCTCACCCTGTGCCAATCCCCGCTTATCCTGCGTAATCGAAGGCCAGCGAAAACTGCAACAACGGCGAGACCAACAGAGAGACCGATCCAGTAACCGAAAACGCCCAGTTCGGGGAATCCAAAAAGACCGGATGCGAGTGAATGACCTAAGGGTAATCCCAGGAACCAGTAGCTAAGCATGCTGATAATCATGGGTACTTTTGTGTCTTTATAGCCTCGGAGAGAACTGACGATGACCGCCTGAGTGTCATCGGCAAGCTGATAGAGTGCAATAAATAGAAGTAACACCACCGCAATTCCGATGACGGCCTCATCAGTGGTATAGAGGCTCACCAATTGGTATCGAAAGCCGATTAACAGTGCGCTGACAACAATTGCATAAATTATAGAAAACTTGAAAACCGCATAGGCCGTCTGTTGTGCCCCCCTAAAATCCTGCTCCCCTACTAAGAAGCCTATCCGAATGCTAGCTGCACTCCCAATGGCCATTGGAATCACATAGGTCATCCAGTTTAGATTCCCAGCAATGGAGTGCGCCGCCATCTCGGTAACCCCAATATTCGCCACTAAAAAAGCGACAACAGCAAATACCGCCATCTCCAAAAAAATAGTCAGTGCGATAGGCGTACCTAGCCTCGCTATTGCGCTGATCGTTTTGATATCTGGCCACTCAAAAGCTGAATAGAGGTTTGTCGCCATGAAAAATGGGCGACGAATCACAACGAGCATAAGTAATAATTCGAGCCAAAAGTGAATGGCGGTTGCGTATCCACAACCAATCCCGCCCATCTCGGGCAACCCAAACTTTCCGTAGATAAAGGCGTAATTTAAAAGTGCATTCACCGGCAGCATGCCTCCTGCAATTAGCATTGGAGGAATCGTATGCCCCAAGCCCTCGGATACTTGACGGAAACAGATGTAGAGTACAACTGGTGGGACCCCCCAAGCCGCTGCTTTGAGATACTCGGAGGCTATGAAAGCAGTCTGTTCGTCGATGGATCCTAGGCTGAGCAGGGATTCCGAGTTCACCAATAATATTGTCATAATGGTGCTGGTAGCGAGGCAGATCCACAGGCCCTGCCTCAATTGGTGTCCGACCTCTCCAAGACGATTCGCACCTCTGAGCTGGGACGTGATTGGCTGAAGGGCAGTGGTAATTCCTGTTAGCAGAAAAAAGATTGGCCACATAATACTGCTTGCCAAGGAAACGCCAGCCAAATCAGTGGTGCTGTAGTGTCCCGCCATGGCAGTATCAACGAAGCCCGTAGCCATAATAAAAAGCTGGGTCAGGACCATTGGCCAACCCAGTATCGCGACGGGGCGAATTAACGCAATAAAACTTTTAGATTCAGAGTTCACCAACAGTTTTTATAGTCCTCGAGAGGTCGCGAATTCTGTCAGGTTTATTCTTCAGTTGCATCGTTTTTCTTATTTCTCCCCTCATCCTAAGTTCTATACTAGAATCAGGAAAAGCTTTGCTCTTGGAGAGCTGAAATATTGGATGATTTCTTCTCGTTTCTTACTTTAAGTGGACTTTTTTTAGTCGGAGTGTTTTTGGGATACTTTTTGTGTAGAACGGGATTGGTCGGTCATTCCAAGCTGAGAGAGGTGGAGGGACTTTTAAGAGAAAAAGAAAAAGAGATTAAAGATTACAGGAAGCAGGTCGCGGAAGAATTCACCACCACGGCTGAAAAATTTCGCGAGCTTAACAACAGCTATAGTGCTCTCCATAGACAGTTGTCGAGTAGCGCGAACCTTCTTTGTGATGATGTCGACATCACGCTACTAAACTCTCCAGCCGATGAAGAATACGATGCAGATTTCATTGAGGTGCAACCTTCGGAGACGAACCAGAGGTGACTGTTTAATTGTTCATCATGCTCTAGGGTGTTCGTGTATCCTCGGAGGGACATCTCCCTTTCCACCGATTGTTTGAGCGCTGCTCTCTTGATGAGGCCTGATTATCTAGCTTTTATGTGCTCTTCAGTCTGGAAGCCCTAAGACGCGTTTGGAAATAATGTTAGCTTGAATCTCGTTGCTCCCGCCGTAAATCGTCGTTGCTTTAGTATGTAACCACTCTTCGGTTGCTGTTAACTCCTCGGTCGAAAAACCCTCACCATCGGTTGCGCCGAGACCCTTGAAGCCCATTATTTCCCTTTTTAATTCTGCTCCGTCTTGCTGCAGGGCAGCTCCAAAAAGTTTAAAAATTGAAGTAGACGCCCCAGGCGTTCCCGATTTATTTTCTTCATTGGCTCGTTGTGCCGTTAGTCGGAAGGCCAATCGGTTCATGTTCATATCGATCACTTTTTCGCGCACGTCCGTATCATCGATCGCACCACTCTCGTTTGTCCCCAAATACGTCTTCGCGAGATCTGCTAATGAAGAGCCTGTTTGCGCGGGCCTTGCACCTCCTCGTAACCCTCCGATACCGGATCTTTCAAATTGCAGTAACCGTTTTCCGACTGTCCAACCTTTATTGAGTTCCCCAATCAGATTGTGTTTGTATGCGACTGCGTTATCGAAAAAAGTTTCGCAGAAAGGTGATGAGCCGGAAATCAGGCGAATCGGTTTGACGCTAACTCCAGGCTGGTCCATCGAGAGCAGAACGAAGCTAATGCCTTCATGCTTGGGTGCCTCGGGATCTGTTCTCACTAACGCGAACATCCAATCCGCAGTTGCCGCTCCCGAAGTCCAGATCTTTTGACCGTTGAGAAGGTAGTGATCACCCCTATCCTCTGCCCGCGTCATGAGAGCTGCTAGATCTGATCCTGCGTTGGGTTCAGAATAGCCTTGGCACCATTGCACTTCACCTCTGACAATTTTAGGGATGTGCTCTTGTTTCTGATCCTCTGTTCCGTACTCCAACAATGTTGGGCCTATCATGGTCATACCCATACCCGTCAATGGAGCTCTGGCACCGATCTTTCCCATCTCCTCAAAAAGCACTTTTGCGGCATCTGGAGACAGGCCGCCCCCTCCGTATTCAACTGGCCATGTTGGCGCAGTGAAGCCTTTTTCGGCACAGCGCTCGAGCCAGAGTTGGACGTCTTTTTCTAAAGCGATTTTTGAGCTGCCTATCGCGAGTTGTCCTGGACCTTTGGCTCCATCGGGGCAATTTGATAAAAGCCACTCTCTCACTTCGTCGCGAAAATTTTGGTTCGAAGAAACTGCTTCACTCATTTTCGGTGCTCTTTTTTCTGCCTAATAGCGACTAATACTCGTTATAGTGGGGGGCGTCGTCAATGGGGGATTTAAACAAAATGGGGACAGTGAAATTATCAAGCTTTAGTTTGGATGACTCGGATGGCAAGAGTTTTGAATTTCCGGCGGACGGACGATCAATTATTTGCTTTGTAAAAGAAGATTGCCCTACTTGTCGGGAGGTTATGCCGGTTATTGATTCGATGGCAGTTGCGATGGCCAGCCAGATCGATTTTTTTATTTTAGGGCAGACCTTAGAAGGCAACAAAATACTTGAGGAGGAGTTTTCTCCTAGTTTCTCGATACTAGACGATAGTCAGTTGAAGGTTTCTTTCAGCGCGGATGTTGAGACCGTGCCCACTCTCTTCATCGCTGATTCGCAAGGGAAGATTGAAAGCTCCCTTGAGGGTTTTGTGAAGGAGGAGTGGCGCAATCTAGTGAGAGAGCTGATCGCTGATAATGGCTTAATTGAACCCGACGTAGACTGGGAGGCACTGCCTGATTGGAGGCCAGGCTGCGGGTCGCTGTCTGTTGATCCTATACATGCGGAAAAATTGCGTGCAGAAGCGGAGGATAGTCCGATAAGGGCTAGAAAGATTGCGATTGGATCCATGGACGATGAGTTCGAATTCATGTTCGATCAAGGTTTTTCTGATGGCTTGCCGGTCATTCCTCCCACTCCGGAACGGGTCTTGAGAATGTTGTCGGGAACAAAAAGAGATTCTCAAGATGTCATAGCTCAAATGCCTCCCAACATGGGCGAAGTAACGGTTGAGAAGGTCGCTATTAACTGTGTTTTAGCTGGCTGTAAACCGGAATACATGCCGATCGTCATGGCGGCCGTTGAGGCTGTTGTGACTGATGATTTTAATATCCATGGAGTTATGGCGACAACTATGGGTGCAAGTCCAGTCCTCGTGGTTAACGGACCAATCCGAGATAGAGTCGGAATGAACAGCGGGATCGGTGCGCTTGGTCAAGGAAACAGAGCGAATGCGACCATTGGTCGCGCTTTAAGACTGATTATTCGGAATATTGGAGGCGCTAAACCTGGTGGAACGGAGCGTTCGACTCTTGGAAATCCCATGAAATTTACGATGTGTTTTGCCGAATGGGAGGAAGAGTCGAATTGGGAGCCCCTACACGTTGAAAGAGGCTTTCAAAAAGGAGATTCGGTCGTTACCGCCTTTGCGATGCATGGGGGGCCAGTATTAACAGCCGATGAGATGTCACTTACTGGCGAACCTCTTGCTGGTTCAATTGCGCTTGCAACCCAAAACATATTGTCCGAAAAAGCTTATGGTGTTACTGACTGTCTTTTGGTGGTCTCCCCAGAACATGCGATGACTTTTTCGCGAGACGACTATCAGAAATCTGACATACGTCGAAAAATACAGGAGGTTACTAAACGCAAGCGTTCCGAGCTGGCTGTTTCTGGACCATCCGGGGTAGGCATGAAGCCGGAAATCATGGAGCGGATTCCAAAAGAACTTCTTCAAGAGGAGGTGTCGAAGTTTGCTGATGAGAACAATATTCACATCGTTGTAGCTGGGGCAAAGGCTGGCAAATTTACAGCTCGTTTCGATGGATGGCTCACAGGACCGCGAGGATCTAAACCAGTCTCTCGCAAAATAGAAGAAGTTTGAGGTTCCAGCGGGCTTAAATTAAAGTGGAGAAGTGTTTGAGGAGAATTTATGAATTTAATGATTTTGGATCCTACGAATGAGGCGGTTCCTGTGGAACGCCATATCTCTGAGAGACCGAAAACGCTGACGGGGAAAGTAGCGTTCTTGGATATATCAAAGCCGAGAGGCAATGTGTTGCTTGACCGCTTGCAAGAAGCCTTTGAACAAAGATTGCCCGGAGTAGAGATTAACCGCTACATGAAACCTACTTTCTCGAAGCCTGCTCCCGATGCACTGCGGGCGGAGATTCTCGAAAACAATAATTTTGTTGTCGAGGGTCTCGCTGACTGAGGCTCCTGTACCACGTGCAGTTTGCATGACACGGTATGGTTTGAGATCCAAGGAATGCCGGCGGTATCCATAGCGTCAAATGAGTTTGAAGTAGCAGCACAAACCCAGGCTGACGCCCTTGGTATGAATGGCGCGAAGCGAGTCTTCGTGCAGCATCCTATTCAGGATGCGAATGATCAGCAGATGTCTGAAAAAGCGGATGCTGTTGTTGAAGAGGTGATAGCGGCGCTGACTGCTTAGCTCTTGAGAGAGACGCCTTTTGGCAATTTGAGCCCGGCAGGAGGTCCTTGCCGGGCTTTTTTTTAGGGTTAATTCAGTTTGAAAACAGAATCTTTCTATGGCAATCGGTTAGTAGGTGCGGCATTTGTGGCGCAATTTGTTGCTGTAGGGATCTATAGTTACGTGCTGGGTGCTTTCATGAACCCCATGCTTGAAGAACTTAGCTGGGCAAGATCCGATTTTTCGCTAACGCGCTCTATCAGTCAGATTGTGATGGCCTTTGTAGGTATCTTGATTGGGGCTAAGGTTGACCAAATTGGAGCGAGACCAATTATGTTGGTCGGGACTACTATTTTAGTAGTGAGCCTTTGTGCGCACACATTTGTGACATCGCTTTGGATGTGGTGGGCCCTAAATGGAATTGTCGTGACGATCGGTTGCGCTATGGTTGGCAATTTGGTCGTGAATGCAACGCTGTCGAAATGGTTTTTTGAAAAGAGAGGGCGGGCCGTGGCGATCGCAGCTATGGGCGTCTCGTTTGGCGGAATAGCGATTACACCGCCAATCACGTATCTCATAGATTTACTCGGTTGGCGGTTGTCTTGGGTTTTGTTGGGCTTATCTGCGGGCATATTGCTATATCCCGTCGCGATGATGATGCGTAAAGCGCCAGAAGATTTTGGGTTATTGCCGGATGGTAAAGAGCCTAATTCCGAGGGTTCGCGTAGTGTCGACGCTGCCCAATCAGAATTTCTTAATTCATATTCACGAAGCGAGGCTATACGGACATTTTCGTTCTATGGTTTGGTTTTGGCGTTTGGATGTTTCGCGGTCAATATCGTAGTTGTACTCCTTCTCAGCGAGGATTATTTAGCTGATAGTGGTTTTGGTCGGGGAATTGGAGCTTGGGCGATCGCCATCGCATCTGTGCCAGCGATGTTGTCAAAACCTTTGTGGGGAATACTCATTGATAAACATCCCGCTAAGCCACTTGCTGCCTTGTCAGCTTCGGCAACGGGTTTTTCGCTCGCGTTAATAGTTTTTGCCGCGCGCTCTGAGGATCTATTACTTGTTTATATCGGATATGTCTTCCTTGGTTTGGGTTGGGGCGGAATGCTGCCGATGCAGGAGGTGATATGGGCATCGTTCTTTGGTCGACGATATATTGGCTCAATAAGAGGCGCTGCCATGCCGTTCTCGTTAGCTTTGGGTGCTCCAATTCCCTGGCTCGTCTCCTATTATCGAGATTTTACAGGCGGCTACCACGAAGCTTTCTTCGCCGTCGCGGCGCTAAACATTTTGTCAGGACTCATGATCTTTTTTGTACCGAAGCCAAGGAGATCTATCTAGAATAACGCTCGTTTTGTTAGAAGGGTTTTACAATGATTCAATGCACTCCAATTGGAGCGGTCGGTGCCGAAGTTGATGGCATTGACCTGAATATGATCTCAGATGAAGATCTGGAAAACCTTAAGGCACTCTTCGCGGAAAATGGTCTGTTGTTTTTTAGAGATCAGGAGCTCTCTCCAGAGGCTCATTTAGATTTTGCGAAAAAATGGGGGCCAATAAACGTCAATAGATTTTTCACGCCGGTTGAAGGTTATCCAAGTATTGCCGAAGTCAGGAAAGAACCCCATCAACAATACAATATAGGAGGAAACTGGCATACCGATCATTCCTACGATCAGATACCAGCGCTAGGATCGATGCTGTACGCAAAGGAGTTGCCAAAGGTAGGAGGAGATACCCTTTTTGCAGGCTGTGCTGCGGCTTTCGATACACTATCTGAGGGAATGAAAAGCACCTTGCGCTCGCTTCGTGCTGTACACTCTTCCAGGCACGTTTTTGGAAAGTCTGCCGCGATCCCGGACGATATGGCAGATCTTTTTGGCAACGCGGACAAAGCGTTACAAGATGCAGAGCACCCCGTTGTTATTAAACATCCACTCTCTGGACGAGAGACTTTGTATGTCAACCCAGGTTTCACCACTCGGTTTGTTGGTTGGACGGAGAAGGAGTCTAATTCCCTTCTGGCCTTTCTTTACGAGCACATTTCTCGTCCCGAGCACACATATAGATTCCAGTGGTCAAAAGGAGCTTTAGCTTTTTGGGATAATCGGGCCACCTGGCATTTGGCTGTCAATGATTATCCAGGGGAGACACGTCTGATGCACCGAATTACGATAGAAGGGGAGCCACTAGAGCCCTGAAACATCAGTCCATTTTATTGAAACACTCTCTGACTTCATCGATGTAGATCTCTGGCTGCTCGAAGGCCGCAAAATGTCCCCCTTTTTCTTGGACTGACCAATGCACGATATTGGTATACATTTTCTCCGCAAACCTTTTGCTGGTTCTAAATATCTCTTTTGGAAATACGGTGCCACCCATCGGCACATGGATCTGCGTGGGTTGAGGTCCTCTTCCGAAACTATGCCAATACAATCGCCCGGAGGAAGCAGCTGTTTGGTTAATCCAGTACACCATAATATTGTCCAGCATCTCATCTTTGCTAATCACGTTTTCTGGATCCCCAGCGCAATCGGTCCAAGACCAATATTTCTCCAGAATCCAGGCGGCTTGACCGCTTGGTGAGTCCGTTAGCGCATATCCCAGAGTCTGAGGGCGCGTTGCCTGTTGCTTGGAGTAACCCGAGTCCCAGTCCTGATAATGCTTTAATCCCGCAAGGCCAGAGAGTTCCAACTCAGTCAAATCTTCAGCATTTGGGTCGGGAGGAACTGTAATCATATTCAGATGAATACCAGCGCAGTGTTCTGGGTCCTGCCTTGCAATGGCAGAAGTGATTGCGGAGCCCCAGTCGCCACCTTGTGCAAAATAGCTGCCATAGCCTAGTCGGGCCATCAGTTTTGAAAAGGTGTCTCCCATTTTCTCCACGCTCCAACCGGTTTGAGTAGGTTTGCCTGAAAACCCATAGCCAGGAAGTGATGGGATAACCAAATGGAAGGCGATTTTGTCATCTAGCCCAAATTTCTGAGGTTCAGTAAGCGGTCCGATCACCTTAAGGAACTCTACTATCGATCCGGGCCAGCCGTGACTGAGAAGTAAAGGCTTAGCGTGAGCATGACTAGATTTAACATGAATAAAGTGAATAGATAAATTATCTATTCCAGTATGGAAGTTGTCATATTGATTTAATCGAGCTGCGAGGCGTTGAAAGTCATATTCATTAAGCCAGTAATCCATTAATTTTTTTTGGTACGCGAGTGGTACGCCTTGTGTCCAATCGTCCACAGTTTCTTTGTCAGGCCATCGGGTGCGAGACAGTCTGTCTTTTAGATCAGAGATGACATCTTCAGCAATTTCAATTTCGAACGGAGTGATTTCGCTCATACTTTTTCCTATTTACAAATATTTACAACGATGAACAGATATGACCACCGTCCACTACCACGACGGAGCCAGTCATATACCTCGAGGCATCGCTGGCAAGGAGTAGTAAGGGCCCATCAAGCTCAGGGAATTCACCAAATCTCCTCATCGGTATGCCTCTTTTAAACTCTTCTGACATCGGTGATTCCAGCAAAAGTCGGCTGAGATCGGTAAGGAAATACCCCGGGGCCAATGCATTTACTCGTATGTTGAATTTTGCAGCCTCCAGTGCCATAACTTCCGTCATCCTTGTCAGCCCGCCTTTGGAGACCGCATATGAAAATTGGCCCTTAATTGTCCGTGAATCCGTGATCGAGGAGATCATTATGATGTTTCCACTCGGGAACTCTTTTTTTATGACTAAGTCGGTATATATTTTGGAGGCCAGCCAGGCTGATTTTAGGTTGGTGTCGATGACATAGTTCCAATCTTCCTCCTCCGTTGTTTGATAAGTTTTTGCGCCTGCCTCTACGCCAGCGTTGTTTATAAGGACATCGCAAGCACCATAGGTCTCTATTGTGGTTTCTAAAAAGTTGGAAACGCTCTCTTTCTCTAAAACATCTAATTCGCAGGCCTTGGCATATCCACCTGCTTGCTCTATTTCTTTGACGCACTGCTCGAGCTTTTCTTTTCTTCGCGCGCCTACGACCACTTTAGCGCCTTTTTGGGCTAGAACTTGCGCAAAATGGTATCCAAATCCGGAAGACGCGCCCGTGATGGCTACAACTTTATCTTGTAATTGGAAGGTATCTTTACTCATCTCTTTTCTGCGCTCGCTTATAAACAGCTTATAATTTCCATGCAATAAATTATAGCTTACCCAATAATTGAGCGGTTCCTTTTCAACAGTAAGAGGCCCCTCAATAGGAATCTTCATATGACGATACTTCGTTCAGTTTTATACATGCCTGGCATAAACCAAAAAGCAATGGATAAGGCTTTAAACCTAGATTGTGATGCGGTTGTTTTAGATTTAGAGGATGCGGTGGAGGTATCTAAAAAGGAGGACTCGAGGCAATTAGTTATTCGTCAAATCGAAAACAATGATTATGGGCCAAGAGTGGTCGTTGTCCGAGTGAACGATCTCGGCACCAAATGGGGTGAGCAGGATGTTGCCGCAGTAGCAAATTTGCCTATTCAGGCGATTCTTGTTCCAAAGGTCTCTGAAATTAGAGATATCAGCCGCGTGGTAGATCTTCTTAATCGGCTTGGGTCAGAATTACCGATTTGGATTATGGTTGAGACACCACTAGCGATTATCAATATAAATGAATTAGCCCGTCAGCCCAGAGTCACCGCCCTGGTTATGGGTACGAGTGATCTTGTTGTAGATCTCTGCGCAGAGCATTTAGAAGAAAGGCAAAACATAAGTTATGCGCTTCAGCGCTCGATCATTGCTGCAAGAGCTTTTGGGAAGAAGATTTTAGATGGGGTTCACCTAGATTTTCGGGACCTCGATTCTTTGCGCAATGTTTGTCGTTTGGGGAAATCAATGGGCTTCGATGGAAAAACACTAATCCATCCTGATCAGATCCCAGTTGCGAATGATGCCTTCTCGCCGAGTGAGGCAGAGCTGGATAAAGCGAAGAGGGTGATAGATGCGTGGCGGTCGGCGCAGACCAGGGGTTCCGGAGTGGTTGAGGTAGATGGGACTCTGGTCGAGTCGTTACATGTGGAAGAGGCCAAGCGCTTGATATCTTTTTTTTCGGAGATCTCAGAACGCGCCTAGTTGACTAGCTAGCCCCCGGAAACCGGGCGATTATCCAAAGATCTTAGACCGAGTTTTGGGGCCTTTTTGCTCAATCGTTGCCGCATAGCCTTTAATTGATGAGGTATCGCTAGCATTGCTGGAGTTGTGACCAGAGTTAACACAGTTGCAAATGTAAGTCCGGAAGCAATTGCCTGAGTAAGAGGGGTCCAAAAAGATGACATCATCCCCGCTTGCTGGATCTCTCTATTTATTAGGTCGACGCTTATATTGTTAGCTAGAGGAATCAAACCGCAAACTGTTGTGATCGTGGTAAGAAGCACAGGCCTCAATCTTTGCGCGCCTGTCCTGACGATGATGTCCATATAGTCCGCAGAAGGGTTTTCCTTCTTTAGTGTGTTGTAGGTGTCAATAAGAACGATATTATTGTTAACAACGATTCCAGCTAAGGCGACGATTCCTGTGCCTGTGAGAATCGCGCTGAACGCGTTTCCGGTTACTAGCAGTCCGATAAAAACACCCGCAGTTGAGAGAACTACCGCGAAAAGAACCAGGGCCGATTGATAGAAACTATTAAATTGGGTGACCATTAATACAAACATGAGAAGTAGGGAGAGACCAAACGCCGCGCCTACAAATTCTATAGACTCATTTTGCTCTTCGTTTGCCCCCCTGAACTTGATGCGAAGATCTGGGTGCCATTCTTGTTTTTGCACCCAAGATTCTATTTCTTTAACCTTGTTATCCGGTATAACCCCGGTTTCTACGTTTGCACGGATATTTTTGACAGGTATGCCGTCTCGTCTTTCCACCGTAGTAATACTCTGTGCCGGTTCCAACGTTACAAAGTTAGACATGGGTACCAGCCCACTATTGGTGCTGATCTTGAGCTTCTCAAAAGCTAATATGCCACGCTCCTCTCTGGGATATCTGACTCGAATATCTACCGCGTCGTCCGCTCGATCGGGACGATACTCCCCAACTTTTATCCCATTAGTTATCAATTGTATGGCAATCCCTACCTGGGTAACGTCGGCGTTGTAAAGTGCGGCCTGCTCCCGGTCGACGGCAAAGCGAAGCTCAATGCCAGGCAGGGCTCTGCTATCTTCGATATCCCTGATCTGACTGACCTCTGTTTCCATAAAATTGACTATTTTCTCAACTGCGGGGTCGAGCAAGTCCCTGTTATAGGATGCCAACTCAATCTGAATGTCTTTAAAAGTTGGTGGACCCATTTCTTCCGCTCGAACCTCGACTTCAATTCCAGGAAAGTTGTCTGTTCTTTGACGGATCTCATCGAAAATTTCGGAGCTTGGTCTCTCTCGCAGGTTTCTTTCATAGAGTCCCAAATACATTCCAGCGACCTTATCGTTGCTGCTATTAGGAGACATGTCTCCTCCGGCGAGTGTGTAGGAGTCAAGACTCTCTATCCCCTCGACCTCCAACACACGGGATTCTACCTCGACTAAAATATCCTTGATCTCATCAACACTATAATTGCCTCGAGCTCTGATGCTGATTTGTCCTTGATCCACCTCTCCGGCGTTGAAAAATATGACACCTGCCCCGTATTGGCCATATGACCAGAAGGTTGCTACTAGGATTGAGAAGGTGAGGAGTAAGACTCCAACGCTATTTCTTGCGCAAAAGCCAAGCAGTCTTGCATAGAAACCAGTAAAGCCAGCTAATTTTTGGGGGTCGCCAGTATCTAAAATTTGCTGATGTTCGACAGCCTCGCTCGAGGTTTGCCCTGCTTTTCCAAAAAGCGCTCCGATCGTTGGCCCGAAGATGAGGGCGTAGAGGAGCGATCCGCTTAATACACAAAAAACCGTAATAGGGAGGTAGCTCATAAACTGGCCCGACACGCCCGGCCATGCCATTAGAGGCAGAAAAACCGCTAAGGTCGTGGCTGTGGAAGCGGTCACAGGCCAGAACATTCTTCTAGAAGCGATCAGGTAGGCCTCTCCTCTGCTTGAGCCTTCTGTCATTTTTCTGTCGGCATATTCTGTCACCACGATGGCGCCGTCGATCAACATGCCTAAGCCGAGGAGCATTCCAAATATCACCATGAAATTGTAAGTGAAGCCAAACTGGGTGATAAAAATCATCGCGAAAAGAAAAGACACCGGGATCCCAAGTCCTACGATTACGCCGCTTCGCATTCCCATAGCAGCGACAATGATAACCATGACCAGTCCGAGGGCTGTAAGCAAATTTCCCTCCAGTTCATTGACCGTTTTTAGTGACATCGGAGCGACATCCTGGGAGTAGAACAAATTTACTTCCGCGGGTAGCCCGGGTCTTACTTTCTCCACTATTGCCTTGACAGCTTTGGAGGTGTCTATGTCGTTAGCGCCAACTCTCTTCTTGACGCGCAAGATCATGGTATCCTCGCCATTGACTCGCCCATACCCGGTCTTGTCTTTGAATGTTCTCCTTACTTTCGCGACTTCCTGCAGGGTAATTACCCTATCGCCGTCAGTTTTCAGGGGGAGATCGAACAGATCGTTGTAGTCTTCTATGATGCCGGGCACCTTCACTGAAAAACTTCCTTTCCCTCCGTCAAGATTACCTGCCGGGATCAAGCGGTTGTTCCTCATTACTGTGTTAATGATCTGCTCGGGGAGAAGTTGATACATTTCCAACACTAGAGGGTCGATTTCTATCTCGAGGAGTTCCTCTCTGGCTCCCACTAGTTCCGCTTCAAGAATTTCTGGGATCGACTCAATTTGGTCTCGCAGGTCGAGAGCAATGTTGTAGAGCATCCGCTCTGGAACGTCTCCATTGAGATTAATGTTTATAGTGGGATAGTCGTTCGGACTCATCTCCTGCAATATCGGTTCTTCCGCTTCATTCGGTAGTTCGGCTTTTGCCCTATCGACGGCTTCCCTCGTGTCCTGTTGGGCGACGTCCATGTCAGTTCCGGCTGAAAATTCGAGCATGATAGTTCCAGCATTCTCAGAGCCAAATGCTGTCATCTCCTTGATTGCCTCGACTTGCCTGAGCTCTTTCTCCATCGGCATTATGAGCATTCGCTCGGCATCTTCCGGCGAAATTCCCTCGTGAATGATAGTTATAGCGAACCAGGGCACGTCCACCTGGGGATCGGATTCTATAGGAATGTTGCTTCTCGATATCAGACCGGTGATGACGATCATGGCCATGAGTAGTAGCGTCGTTCTTGGCCGCTTAACTGCGGCCTCAATTATTTTGAACATGTTGCTAGGGGCTCAACCCCGCAGAGGAGGAGGCGCCTATCGTGTTGGAGATATTTCGTGAAAAACCCTGGTTAGACGAATAGGAGGCAGTCACTCGCTCCCCAGCGACCACGATCTCCTGCCCAACCGTAATAATGTCGGTCTTATAAGGCATTCCGCTCACCCAAACACCATCGATGTCCTCAGCGACGATCGCCACATTGTAGAAACGCACGATGGCCTCTTCGTCCACCACACGAACGCCTACTTCTCCGCGGTCATCGAGAGTTAGTAGCGCTGGGGAGATCTGATGCGCGAAGGTTTGTTCCATTGGTATATCAATTTCGACGGAGAGGCCGGATCTGTATTTTAGATCCTCGTTCGCTATCTGGACCTCTATTGGGTAAGTGCGGGTCGCAGCGTCACTTTGACTTCCGATAAACGTAACAGCCCCGGAAATTGTCTGTGTTCCATTAATCGTTCCCCTAACTTGCATGCCACTTCGTAAGTCCTGTACTTCATTTTGCGAAACCCGTGCCGTTAAGAGCATCGGGTTAAGATCGATCACGGTTCCACAAGGCTGACCAGGATTTACAAAGTCACCCTCCTCAAGATGCACTTGTTCGACGATTCCATCAAAAGGAGCGTAGACTTTTGTCTTTTCTAACTGCACTTGGTTGCGTTTAACACTCGCCTGTGCTTGAGCAAGAACGGTGTTGGCTGCAGCGATCGCACTCTCAGAATTGAACCCTTGTTTTC
>MDSW01161944.1_pt1 | contig 16390 bp, 7 predicted proteins | sample 811171 | NCBI WGS metagenome assembly MDSW01 (sample SAMN05326641, study PRJNA326480) | marine metagenome | isolation source: seawater | place: Atlantic Ocean: North West | collected 2012
CCGACCGCGGTCGAGGCCGCGGAAGGCACCGCGCGCGCCCACGGCGCGCCCATCGCCGCGCGGGAGTGCGCCGGCGGCTCGCGTCGTCGTCGATCTCAAACCGCGTCGAAGAAAACGAAGGTTCTGATCTCTACTTGTATCGCTGCGCGCCGCGTCGCCGACGCGCTTGCTCGGGGACAATCCGGGCCGCGTGGCGAAAACGGTCGTCGGTCAACGCTTCTTCTCCGGGGGGCCCGCCCGATCTCTTCCGAACCCGCCGACGTCCCCGACTCCGCGCCATTCCCCTCGATCGCGCGGCTCCGCGCGATGGCGCGCCGCGTCGCGTCCGAGCCCTCGCCCGCGCGCGAGGGCCACCGGCGCGAGAAGACGGCGGGCCCGCGACTCGGGTCTCCCACGCGCCCGCCCCTGTCGGCGGATTCGGTCTCCTCGTCCGAGGAAACGGAAACGCATCCGTCCCCGCCCCCGCCCCTCGCGTCCTCGCCCTCGCCCCGCGCCCCCGAGCCCATGTCCGCGCTCCACCAGCGCTATTGCGTCGGCCGCATCATCGGGAAGGGCGGATTCGCGGTCGTGCGGGAGGGCACGCGCGTGCGCGACGGCCTCCGGGTCGCGGTGAAGTCGATGCCTCTGCTCGTCCCGGGGTCCCGTCGACGACCCCCGCGCGAGATCCGCTCGTCGTCCGCCGAGGGCGACGGGTCCTCCGCGCGCGCCTCTCCCACGAAAAGCTCCGCGCGCCGCCGACCCCGCGCGTCCCCAGTGCGCCGCGTCGCGTGCGAGGCGCGCGTTCTCGCCCGGCTGGGCGCGCACCCGTGCGTCATCTCCGCCCTCGAGTGTTTCCGCGGCGAGCGCGACTTCGCCATCGTCTTCGAGCTCGCCGACCGCGGCGACGCGAGAGCCGCGCTCGACCGACGCAGACGCGACGGCGCCCTGATGGACGAGGCGGAGGCGTGGGCGACGCTCAGACCCCTCGCGAGCGCGCTCGCGCACGCGCACAGCCTCGGCGTCGCGCACGGAGACGTCAAACCCGCGAACCTCCTCTTCGTCGACGAAACGCTCAAGTTGGCGGACTTCGGCCTGGCGACGGAAGCCTCCGAGGCGGAGAGTCCCTCGGCGGCGACCGAAGCTCGGCGGCGCGTCGGCACGCCGAGGTACGCCGCGCCGGAGGTGTGCTCCCCGTCCCCGGGCGCCGAGACGGAGGGATACGCGTTCGCCGCGGACGTGTGGAGCCTCGGGTGCGTGTTCCACGAGCTCCTGACCCTCAGGGCGCCCTTCGACGCCGAATGCCCCCGAAGTCGACCCGAAGTCGCGACGCGCGCGAAGAGAGGGGAGACCCCGAGGTCGACCCGAGCCGCTCGTCCGTCATCACGAGAGGGAAGAGACGAAGATGGATCGTCGGAAAAGTCGCGAGGAGGCGGCCTCGCGCGCGGCGCCTCGAGGGCGTGGGACGCGGCGTTTTCGGCGATTCGACGCCGCTCGGGGAGCGGCGCCGCTTGGGATCCGCTCCCGCGCGGGAGGTTCAGCGAAGAGTCTCGGGATTTGGCGCGGAAGATGCTCGCGCGGGACCCGCGCGAAAGGCCGAGCGCCGAAGCCGTCGCGGAGGCGTGCGAGTCCGCCGCGAGGCGATTCGCCGCCGCCGACCGAACGACCGTTCGAGACGCGCAAGCGGCGCTCGCGGACGCCGCGAGCTATCATCGAGCGAGTATCGCGAGCGAAGCGACGGGGACGCGAGCGGAGGTTTCATCGGGGGCGCGGGAAAACCAACGCCCCGCCGCCTTCGGCGCCGGCGCCGCCGCGTCGCTCCGAGCGAGCCTCGCGGCGATGCGCGAACGGATCCCCTCGGCGACGTCGGGCGACGACGACGCGAACAACCCCTCGTCGTTCCTCGAGACGTCGGCGGCGCTCGACGCTTTAATAGACGTCCTCGACGACGGCGCGCGCTCGGACGACGTCGGCGCGCGCTTGATTCGCTACGCGCGCGTCGCCGCGTTCGCCGCCCGCGCGCTCGGGCGCGCCGATCTGAGCGACGAGCTCACCGAGCGCGTCGACGAGGAGGCGGCGGCGACGCGAAGGCGCGTCCGCGGAGGTGGGCCCACGGATACTCCCCGTCGCGTCGTATCGGCGGCGCCGTCGTCGTTCGAGGCGCGCCCGGCGCCGTCGCCGCCGTCCTCGGCGCCGGCGTCTCTGGCGCGCGTCCCCCGCGGGGAGGCGTCGAAGCGTCGGCTCGCGCGCGCGGTGATGCGCGCGTTCGAAGCGCTCGGGGTGGACACGCGGTTCGCGAGCGCGCACGCGGTGGCGCGCGCGCGCGGGTGGGCCGCGGACGCGGCGCTTCGCGACGCGTGCGAGAAGGCGCTGGCGAAGGGAGAAGACGCGCGTTCGGACCTCGCGAGAGACGGGGACGGGGACGAGTGGCCTGAGTTTGGGTGAGACGGGGTGAGACGGGGAGCGGCGCGAGGGATAAGCGCGGCGGCGGTGCGTGCTGTGAGCCGTGATGCCGTTCTTATCCTACATGTGATGTGATATCATCACACGCGTCCGTTTTTTTGCCGGACGATGTGCGCGCCTTTGCTGAGCGCGCCGAAGAGATCGCGGACGTCGTCGAGGATCGTTCCGGATTTCTTGGACGTGCTCTCGTCGTCCATCCTCCCCCCCCTCGCGAGCGCCTCGAGCTCCCCCTCCTCCAGCGCCTCCCCCGTGACGTCCACGGTCGTGTTGATCATGTCCGCGAACGCGGCTTCCGCCTGCGCTTCCGCGTCGAGAAGCCCCGCGCCGGGGGACATCCCCTCGTCCTCGCACGCGCGAGCGTTCGCCATCGCCGCCGAGATGCCCGGCGCCTCCGACTCGGTCGTCTCGATCTCGTCCGCCGGCGACGCGCGCGCGCGACGCCACGACGCGCCGCGCGCGCGGGACGGTCCGACGACGCGGGAGGCGACCCGCGCGGGGGCGAGGGGAGGGGGGGCGGCGCGCGCGGACGCGACGGCGAACATCGCGCGGCGTTTTTTCGGCGCGGCGAGGGGCGGATCGGCCGCGCCAGCTCGGACGAGATTCGCGCCCGATCTCGACACTTGGCGCGAGCGACGCCGCCGTCGTGCGGTTGCCGAGCCATCTCCGCGGCAACAACGTCTTTTCCCCCGAGGGTCTCCTCGGGTCACGTCGGCTGCCCCGCGCGCCGCACTCGAGGTCGCGCGTCGCCCCGATCCCACCCGCGATGTCCGCCGTTTCCGTCGCCGCCCTCGCGCCGTTCGCGCCCGCGCGCCACGCCGCGGGCGCCCCCCGCCCCGCCCGCGCGTCGCGTTCGCTCGCGCCGCGTCCCCTCGCGATCGGCCCCCCGCGCGTCCCCGCTCGTCGCGCCACGTTCGCGATCCGCGCGAGCGGACCCCAGCCCAGGGCGTCGGACCCCGCGGACCCGCGCGAGTCCCCCATCGCGCGCCTCGCCGCCGGGCGCGCGCCCGCGCCGCGCGCGCCCACGCCGCCGGGCGCCGCCGTCGACGCCGCCCGCGACGCCCTGGCGCGCGTCGTCCGCACCGTCTGGGCCGCGCGCAAGGGACTCGCGTGCGCAGCCTTCGCCGTGTGCCTCGCGCTCCTCGACGCGTCCCCCGCGTTCGCTCGCGGACGCGGCGGCGGTCGATCCGGCGGCCGAATGGGCGGCAGCAGCTTCCGCAGCGCCGGGAGCAGGTCCATGGGCGGCGGCATGCACGGCGCCGGCGCGATGGGCGGCGGCGCGGGCATGGGCGCGGGCATGGGCGCGGGCGCGAGCAGGGCGCCCTCGTCATCCGCCGCCGCCGCCTCCGCGGCGAGAGCCGCGCCCCCCCAATCCCGCGGCGGCTTCGGGTTCATGCCCTCCTTCTTCTTCATGCCCAGCTTCGGGTGGGGCGGGTACGGGTACGGCATGATGGGCCCGGGGTACATGATCATGCGCGTGTTCACGAACCTTCTCCTCGCGTACCTCATCTTCAACTTCCTCTTCGGGGGACGCAGAAACAACGACGGAGGCAACGCCCAGGGCGCGTGATGCGCCAGTGTGGAGATTTTTTTTTTACCCTTCGGAGGGAACGCGCCAAAGAGAAGGAAGGTATGTTTTTCGCGCTAGAGCTATAGAGCATGTGATGAGAGACGACTTCGCGGAGCGCTCGCGAGGACCTCGACGGTTCGTGAAGAGAGCACGCGCTAGCGTCACGAGTGGTTCGACGCGTCTCCTTCTCCTTCTCCTCGTCGTTTCCGTTTGTTCGACCCCTCCCTCCCGCTCGTACGAACGCCTTCACTTCCACACCTTCACCGCGGCGTCCCTTCCCGCGGTCACGAGCGCCCTCCCCGTCCCCACGCCGACGGCTTCCATGGCGAGCACGGCGTCGCGGTGACAGTCGTGCCTCGCCGCCGCGTTGGCCTTCGCCTCGGCCACTCCCGGCGCGTTTCCCGCGGCGTTCCTCGGTTCGCGCATCACCCGCGCGACACGACCGCCGACGGTCACCGCGCGTTCCTCGTGCCTGGGGGCTCGCCCCGCGCCCGGCGGGAGGGGCCCGTGCACGACCCTCCCGCGGTTCGCGTCCCCGGGGCACCACAGCCGCACGCACGCGTCGGCGCCGCCGGTGAGCACCGCGCCCGAGGGAAGCGGGAGGACGCACTTCGCGCCGCCGACGTTCGCGGGCGCGTCGCCGAGCTCGGCGACGCGGAAATCGCGCTCGAGGCGCGTCTCCGCCGCGCGCGTGCTTTTTTTCGTCGCCTCTCGAGACGAAGGCGTCCTCGATGCGGAGTCCTCGCCCTCGCCCTCGCCGTTTTCGGGGCTCGCGAACGCGTGGTCGGTCGTCGACGCCCAGTCGAACGCGGAGGCGTGCACCCACGGTTCCAGGATCCCCTCGTTGTGCGCGAACGAGAAGGTCGCGAGCTCCCAGGCCCCCTCCTCGTCCCCGGGCCCCGCGCGCTCGTCGGCGTCGCGCTCGTTGTCCGCGTCCTCCCCGCGCCTTATCCCTCGCCGCCCCGCCACCTCCGCCGCGGCCCTCAGCTCGCCCCTCGCGACGTCCCAGAGCGCCACCTCGTCCGGGCCGTGGGCGACCCACGCGAGCGGGGTTCGGTCGCGCGCGCGCGTGGGGTCCAGCGCGAGCGCCTCCACCGCGTGGCTCGCGCCGCCGGGCAACCGCCACTCCGCCGCGATCGCGCCGAACCGCGCGTCGGCGAGCGCCACGCACCCCGCGCTCGTCCCGAAAACAAACCACCGAGGGGTCGAAGAACCCGCGGCGCTCGAGCGATGCGAACCGGAACCGTCACCGTCGCGCGCGAAAAAAGAATGAGGCTCCGAGGCACACCGCGTCGCGACGCCGAGGCGCGGCGGAAGCGTCACCCGGAACGCGTCGCGCGCGCCGGGCGCTCGGAGGTCCCACCCGCGGAATCCCCCGCGCGCGGTGGCGAAGCACAAAACGTTCGGGGAGACGCGCTCCAAACACAGCACCGCGCCGTCGCCGTCGGCGCGCTGCCGAATCTCCGCCGCGCCCGTGTACCGCTCCACCGAGGGCGGCTTCTTCTTGTTCCTGGGGGGAAACGACGACGTTTGCGGAGCGCCGGCGGAGTCACCGGGCGCGCCCGCGTCCTCGCCGCCCCGATCGCCGTTGGAGACGGGCGCGCCCGTTTTTTTCCGCTCGACGTACTCGACGCGCCAGACGTGCACGGCGCCCTGGTCGGAGGCGGAGGCGACGGCGTGGTCGTCCCCCGTCACCCCCGCGCACAGCGCGGTGATTCGCCCCCCCTGGCTCGCGTACGTCAGCCTGGACCGGAACGACACGTCGCGCTCCAGCCTCGCGCAGTCCCAGAGCTTACACGCGCCGTCGTCGCCGCCGGAGACGAAAAATAACCCGTCGGCGCTCGACGTCAACGCCCGCACCGGCGCCGCGTGCTCCGCCAGGTGCGCCACCAAAACGCCGCGAGGCGCCCAAGGGTCGCCCGAGCGCCCCGAAGCGTACAGAGCGCCCCCGCCGTCCCCGAACCCGCCGACGCGGCTCGCCTGATCCGCGTCCGCCCCGGACCCGGCCGAGCTCGCGGTCGCCGCCTTCCCGGAGACGAGGTCGAGGCCCTTCGCCATCGCCGCAGAAAACGCATCCGCCACCGTCTCGGAAGCCTTCTCGGCGGCGCCCGGACCCTTCTCGGGACCGTCCGACGAGCGCGCGTCCCCGTACCCGTCGGGGTGGTAACCACCGTCCGGCGCTCTTTTAACGAGAGTATCCCCGTGAGAAGTGCCGCCGCGAACAAAACCTCCTCTCGCGGCGTCGGGGGCGCCGCGCGGCGCCCTCTCAGCGTCGTCGTTCGCCCCGAACCCTCCGGACCGGCTTCCCAAATCTCCGGACCGGCGCCGCCCCGCGCCCCCGCCGGAGCCCCACTCGCCCGAGCCGAGCGACCCGCCGAGCGAGGCCCCGAACGCCGACGAGGGTCCAAGGCGCGCGAGGCGGTCCGCGTCGGCGCGGCGCACCAGCGGCGCGTCCGGGGGAACTAAGGGCGGCGCCCTGGGCCCGAACGCGGAGGCCCACGCTTCGCGGTCGCGTTCGAAAAACGCCGACGCGGCGGCCGTGCGCGCCGCCGCGTCGGCGTCGGCGGCGTCGAACGTCGAGAGCGCCGCGAACGAAGACCCTCCTCCGGAGGAGGAAACGCCGACGACCGGGACCCCCCGAGCGGTGGTGGTCACCCCGGCGGGGTTCGGTTCCGCCGAACCCCGCCGAGCGAGCGGGCTGAGCATCCCCTCGAGCGGGTTCATCGACCCCTCCTGCTTCGCGCGCCGGTTCAGCGACCCCGGGCTCGCGGCGAGGGGGTCCCCGGCCCCGGGAGGAACGTGCGCGTGCACGCTCGCCGGGTTGAAGCGGGGTACCTCGGACCCGCCGAACGATCCGGCCACCACCCCGGGCCCGGTCGCCGCCTCGGCGACGCCGCCGGCGACGAGCGCCAACGCTGACGCGCGAGCCGAGTGCTGCGCGTTCATTTCGGCCGAGTGTTTGTGTTTCTCTCGCGAGCCGGGCCCCCCCCTGACGCCGCGGGCCTGCGCGAGCGCGCGCACGTACTCGCCGAGCGCGTCGAGCGTCGCCGCCTCCTCGGCGCGCCGTTCCTCGCGGACCGTCGCGACCGCGAACAGCGCCGCGTCGTCGCCCGCCCGCGCCTCGAGCGCCGCCGCGCGCTCCGCCGCCGAAAACGGGGAGAGGTTCGATGAGGGTTTGGAGAGGGTTCGCGAAGGGTCCCCGGATGCGGGCGGCGTCGTCTCCGCCCCCGCCCCCGACGAAGAAACCCCCCTCTCTCTTTCGCGCGAGACCGAAACCGCCGCTCCGTCACTCCGCCGCGTCTCGGTCTCGGTCTCGTCCTCGTCCTCGAGCCGATCGCCGCTCGGGTTTTTTACGCTCTGTCGTTCGAAGTCGGCGTCCCGTCCGAGGCTCGAGCCTCGGCTCGCGCCGCGGCTCGCGCGGCGCCTCTCTCGCGCCTGCTCCGCCTCGCGCGCCAGTCGCTCCCCCGCCTTCTCCACGGCGTCGTCGAACGCCTCGCGCGTCGGCGGGCGCCTCGCGGCGGCCGAGAGCGCCTCCGCGTCGCTCATGACGTCGACGAACGCGGCGCCCAGGGTATCTAGCGCGGCGGGGTCGAGGAACGGCGCGAGCGCGGGGAGTAAGAGCGCGTACGCGTCCGCGCGCCCGAGGCGCCTCGTCGCCGCGGCGAAGAAGCGAGACGCCGCCAGTCGCACCGCGCCCGCCGGGTGGCACAGTGCCGGCGCCGCGCGCCTCGCCGAGGCGACGATCGAACGCTTCCGAAGGAGCGAGCGAGAGCGAGAGGAGCGAAGCCCGGAGAAGCTCGCGTCGGTCGAAAGCTCCGGTTCGGTCGAAAGCTCCGGTTCGGTCGCGGCTGTCGCGTCTGTCGGTTCGATCATCTCGCCCAAACACCTGAGCGCGGCGGCCACCACCTCGTCCCGGGCGTCCGCGAGGCACCGCTCCGCGCACGGGAGCAGGAACGCCTCGCACGGCGCCTCGCCGACGAGCCTCCCGACCGCGGGGATGATCTCGAAGAACGCCGCGCGGAGGCTCCAGTGGCGGTCGTTCAGACACGTGATCAGAAGCGGAACCAAAAAATCGTTCGCCTCGGCGCGGCCGAAGAACCGCGCCAAATCCTCCGCGCCCGACAGCAACGCCGCGCGCGTCGCCGGCCCGCCGACGCTCCCGCGCGTCGCGCGGCGCGGCCGCGCGATCGGAGTCGCCGCGCGGTCGATCGGCGGCGCGGAACTCCCGCCGAAACCGAAGCGAAAGGGCTCGGTCGGAGTCGACCCCGCCGCGCCCGAGGTCGACTCGGGCTCGGACCCGCCCTCGGGGCCCTCCGGGGTGAGGTAGTCCAGCACCGCCGCGCGCACGACCGCGCGCAGCGACGCGAGGTCCTCCTCGTACGCCGACATCGAGACCCCCGCGGCGTTCCCCGCGCCGGACCCGAGGTCCTTCGAGGCGGCGTTCGGAGGGTCTTTTTTGTTCGGGTCTTTGTTCGGGTGGAAGGGGTCCTTCTCGTCCGACGCGTCCCGCCGCGCCTCGCCGGCGACGACGCGCTGAAGGATCCTCGCGGAGCTCTTCGCGAGCGTCGCGAGCGAATCGGCGTACGCGACCCTCACGCTCTCCTCAGCGTCGCGCGCGAGCCCGCCGAGGCTCGGCCACACGAACTCGGGGAACACCTTCGCGTCCGACGCCGGGAACGATTCCACCGCGGGGAGAATCTCCGCCAGCGCTCTCACCGCGGCGGCGCGGACGAGCGCCGACGGGTCCGCGGCGAGCGCGACGCAGTACGGCACGGCGAGCTGAAGCCGCGCGTCGTCGTCCGCGACCGAGGCGGCGCGCGAGAGCAGACGCAAGCACCGCCGCCGAGCGGACGCGAGGGACGCCGAGCGCGCGCACGAACACGCGAGCGACGCCGCGAGAACGGCGCCGGGGCACCGCGCGCCCGCCCGCGCCGCCGCCGAGAGCAACGCCGATCTGGACGCGGCGATTTTTTCGTCGCCGAAATCGAGAGCGTCGTCGGCGTCGCCCTCGAGAGGATCGACGTCGTCGAGAGACGTCGTCGAGAGACCCGCCGACGGCCCCGCTCCCGACGCGTCGCTGACGCCTCCCTCGTCGCCGCGCCAGAGGAGCGCCTCGCCGTCCTCCTCGTCGTCGCCGCGGTCCGGCGCGCGGTCCCCGAGCAAGTTCCCGATGTCCCGCATCATCGCGTCGATGTCCTCCATCGCGCGACCGACGTCTACCTCGCCGCCGGCCGACCCGTCCGATCCCAACTCGTCGTCGACGTCAGACGACGCGGAGCGACGAGAAGCGATCGAGAGCCCCCCGAGAGGCGCGTCTCCGACCGGAGGCGCTTCTTCTCCGCGGCCGAGGCCTTCAGCCCCCGCCCGTCCCCCCGAGCGCGCCTCGGCCGTTTCGGCGCTCGCGGCGTGCTCCGCCGCCCCCTCCCACTCCTCCGCGACGACCGCGGCTAAGATCCGGTCGAAGTTCCTCGCGACCGAGCGCGCGGTCTGGTCCGCGTCCTCGGTGAGGAGCGTCGCCGAGACGTCGTGCGCGACGTCGAAATATTTCGGGAACGCGCCTCTCGCCCGCCACCGCTCCAAATACTCCGCCGCGCTCAGGCGCTCCGCGGGGTCGCGCGCGATCATGTGCAGCACGAGCTCGCGCATCGCCTCGTCCCGCACCCCCGCGAGCTGCGCGCTCGGGTCGTGCTCGCCGCGGCGGTACGCCAGGAGCTGCGAGAGGTCGAACAGCGCCGAGCCGTCCAGGAAGAGTTCGCCCAGCGCGCACCCGAGGCTGAACACGTCCGCCGCGGGAGTCACCGCATCCGACTTGGAGGGGCGGGAAGAAGACGACGTCTCCGTTGAACGACGCCCGTCGCGCGCGACGTTCCCGGCGGCGTTCGCGGTCGTATTCGCACCACCGCTCCCCGGTCCCGGTTCGTCGACGAAGCGCTCGGGGGCGACGTAGCATCGGCGTCTCCCGCCGGTGTCGAAGAAGTAGGAGTAGTCGGCAGGGTTGTCCGCGGGGAGCGCGGCGGGTTTGAACGTGGCGAAGTCGGAGAGGAACGCCCACCCCCAGCTCGTCACGAGGACGTTCTCGCACTTGATGTCGCCGTGCGTCACCCCGCGCGCGTGGCACTCCGCGAGCGCGTGCAGGAGCTGGAACGCGAACCAGCGCTTCTCGATCGCGGTGAGGAACGGCCTCGTGGAGACGCGGTCGTGCAGGGTCGCGTGCGCGTACTGGCGCATCAGGTACAGCGCGCGCTCCGTCTCGAGCTCGCGCTGGAACGGCCACGCGTGGAGGTGGCGCTGGGGGGGGCGCGAGAGCGCCTCGCGGGTCTCCCGGAGCCTCGCCGCGTGCGCGCGGACCTCGTCCGCGTCTAGGCCGCCGCCGCTCCCCGGGGCGCCGCGCTTCAGGTACGCCTTGACGACGACCAACCCGCCCCTCGTGCCCTCCTCCGCGCGCGTGAGGAAGGTCTTGAGAAAGCGCCCGCCCCCGAGCGAATCCTTGTACACCAGCGTCGGGACGTCCGAGGCGAGGAGCTCGCCGGGCTGCACCCGCGCGGGCGCCGCGAGCTGGTTCCCCATCGCGCGCCGAGCGAGGGCGAGGGCGCCCCTGGGTGCGCCCCGGACACTGCCAGCGCCGCGGGGGAAGCGACGCGAGATTTCTCAGGGGGCCAGTCGTTGTTGCTCGACGAGATGCAGTCCTTCGCGCGATCCGCCACGCCGCGTCGACTGCTGTCGACCTCGTCGAGCGAATTCGCGAGTGCTGACTCGTCGTCGCGCGTTTTCGGCCGTCGACCTCGCCCGCGCGCCTCACTCGGCGATGCACTGGCCCCCGCGGTCTCCCGCGCAGGTCCTCGGGTACTGCCTCGGGATGGGCGTGACGTACGCCGCGCTCACGCAGGTTCGCGAGTCCCTGCGCGACCCGAAGCCGTGAGCCCGCCCGCGCTCCCCGCCCCCCTGGCGTCGGCACGCCCTCGCCGCCCGTCCTTCCCCATGCCCCACCCGGGCATCGCGCGCACCGTGGAGATCGCCCCCGGCGTGCACATGCCCCGCCTCGCCCTGGGCACCTTCCGCCTCCACGGCGACCGGTTGGCCGAGACCCTCCCGGCCGCCCTCGACGCCGGGTGCGCGCACGTGGACACCGCGTCGTGCTACCTCAACGAAGCCGCGATTCGCGACGCGCTCCGCCTCCCGCGCCTCCGCGCCTCCTCCGGATCGTCGTCGAGCCCCCACCCCTCGTCGGAGTCCTCCGCGGCGCGTCGTCTCTCGGATGCGCCGTTTCTCACCAGCAAGATCGCCCCCCGCGAGATGCGCGACCCCGACGGCGCCGTGGACGCCATCCTGGCGAGACTCGGCGTCGCCGCGCTGGACCTCGCGCTCGTGCACTGGCCCGGGCTCGATAAGACGGCGCCCGAGGACGCCGACGCGCACAGAGCCGCGCGGGAGCGGACGTGGCGGTGCCTGGAGCGGCAGCTGAGGCTCGGCAGGGTCCGCGCGATCGGCGTCAGCAACTACGCCGTCGCGCACTTGCGCGAGCTCGAGTCGTACGCGACGGTGCGCCCGGCGGTGAATCAGGTGGAATCGCACCCGCGTCTGGTGGCCGCGAACGCGGATCTAGAGAGGTACTGCGCCGAACGCGGGATCCACCTCGTGGCGTACAGCCCTCTGGGGTGTGGGGATCTGCTGGGAGCGCCGGAGGTGGCGGCCGCGGCGAACGCGTTGGGGTGCGCGGCGAGCCGGGCGCTCATCGCGTGGGCTCTGCGGCGCGGGTGGAGCGTCGCGGTGAAGTGCTCGAGCGCGGCGAGGGCGAGGGAGAACTTCGGCGAAGGTTCGGGGGGTGGGGCGTTCGAGCTCGCGGGGAGGGGGGATGAGAGCGCGCGCGAGGCGTTCGCGGCTCTGGACGGGATGGACGACGGGACGAGGTACTGCTGGGACCCGAACGTCGTGAGGTGAAGAGGGGCGAGACGAGGGAGAACGAGACGACGCGTCATCACCCGGAACAGAGAAAATAATAAACGCTCGACCCGCCAAATGCTCGCCGCCCGCTCGCGCGCGCCAGCCGCGATCATCCGCGAACACTGCTGGTCGGTGGAAAACCCTGCTTCGAGGATCTCTGGGGGGAGGCCTGCCACTCTCGCCGCGCCCCGCGACGGAACGAGACGCGTCCGACTCGTCAGCCATGGCGGATCCCGAGGAAGAGGTGCGGGACCCGCCGCGCGATCGCGATCCCGGTATCGCGCGTCGGATCGCGCGTTTCCCATCCCCCCCCCCGCGCGCCCGACGGCGATCTGCGCCCGGCTGGTTTTGCCCTCGCGGCGGCGCCCGCGTGTGTCGCTCGCTCGATCGCGCTCGCTCACGGCCCCTCCCCCCCCTCCTCACCCTCCTCGCGGCGTCGCGGTTCCGAACAGGTGGATTTCGATCCCACGCTGAAGAAGAAGAAGAAGAAGAAGGTCATCCTCGAGGACGCGGACGATGAGGCGGTGGAGGCGGTGACGGGCGAGATGGACGACCTCGACGTCGAGGGCTTCGGCAAGAAGAACAAGAAGAAGTCCAAGTCGAAGGAGGCGGGCGAGGAGGGCGAGGACGCGGGCGAAGACGAGGGCTTCGGCAAGAAGAAGAAGAAGAAGAAGAAGAAGAAGGGCTCGGACGACGAGGACGAGGCGGAGGCGGGCGAGGACGCGGGCGCGGGGGCGAAGACCGGGTCCGGTTTGCCCTGGGACGGCACGACGAGGGATTACCACTACGACGAGCTCCTGGGGCGCGTCTTCGGCATCCTGCGCGAGAAGAACCCGGCGCTCTCGGAGAAGACGAAGACGATCATCAAGCCCCCGCAGGTGCTGCGCGAGGGCACGAAGAAGACCGTCTTCGCGAACCTGATGGAGATCTGCGCCGCCATGCACCGCCCGCACGAGCACGTCACGCAGTACCTCATGGCGGAGCTGGGCACGAGCGGCACCCTCGACGGCACCAACCGGCTCATCATCAAGGGGCGGTTCCTCCCCAAGGTGTTCGAGGGCGTCCTGCGGCACTACTTCATCGACTACGTCATCTGCCAGATGTGCAAGTCCTCGGACACGCAGCTCGTGAAGGACCCCAAGACGAGGCTCAGCTCGTGCGTCTGCCAGGCGTGCGGCGCGAGCAGATCCGTCGCCGCCATCCAAAAGGGATTCAGCGCCGTCCAGCGCGGAGACCGGAGGAAGCAGAGAAACGCCACCTAATAATATCATAAAACGCCGAGGGTCGTCTTTTTTGTCCACGAAGGTACTACTCGTACAGATGAACGGAACGTCTCGCGTCCTCTACTCGTACCCCACCGTCGCTCATCACGCGTAGACAACCACGCGCGTCTCTACTCCTACGCTCTACGTGTCTAAAATCATTTCCCGTCGCTCTTCCCGCTCTCCGCCCTCGTCTGCTTCCACGTCGCATACGCGGACGCGGCGGCGACGATCCCTATCCCCGTCGCCTCCAGCCCCCCGAGCGTCTCCCCGAGCATCGTCTGCCCCCACAGCACCGCCCACACGACCGCGGTGTAGTGCAGGGGCATCACCGCGCTCGCGGGCGCGCGGCCCAACGCCGCGGTGATGCAAAACTGCGCCGCGAACCCAAACAGGGCGGAGGCGAGCGTGAGGAGCAACGCGCGATTGTCGGGGTGCCAGAGGGGCGCCCCCGCGACGAACAGGGGTGAAAAAATCTTCGCCGTCGCGTCCGCCGCGGCGTCCGGCGTGAACGCCGCGAAGACCAACCCCCCCGTCGCCGCCACCATGTTCGTGTACCACATCATCACCAAAGGGTGTTCCTTTCCCAGGAGCGCCTTCCCGCGCGGATCAGGGTCCGTTTGCGCGACCGCCGCGGCGCCGGAGGAGGATGACGATGTCGCGACGCGCGACGACACGACGACGCCGCCCGAGAGGATTCGCACCGCCACCTTCGAGGTTCCGCCGAAGACGGTCTGCGCGGCTGCCGCGGCGACGCCGACGGCGGGGAGGCGGCGCCCCGACGCGCCGAACAGGGCCGTGGGCTGGACGACGAGCACGGCGCCGAGGAGGCAGAGCGGGAGTGCGATCCAGACCGCTTCGCTCGGTCGCTCGCGGAGGACGGCGGCGGCGACGACGGCGGTGACGAGCGGCGCGACGAAGCTGGGCACCGCGGCGTCGGCGAGGGGGAGGAGCGCGGCGGTGCAGAAGAAGCAGTACACCGCGCACGCGCCCAGGGTCGCGCGCGCGCAGAGCATCGCGCGGCGCGTGCCGAGGAAGCCGCCGGGGGGGAGCTCGTCGCGCCACCGGAGCCTCGCGACGAGCGCCGAGGCGACGCACCACGCGATCGCGGATCGGAGGAGGACCAGGATGTGCACCGCGACGCCGGCGTCGTGCAACAGCCGCGCGCTGAGCGCGGTCAGGGAGCCGAAGAACGCGCCCAGGGCGTACAGGACCATCCCGCGGCGGACCGACGAGACGGACTCGACGCGACCCGCGCCGGACGCCGGTTTCGACGCCGCCGGCGTCGGCGCCTCCGACGCGCGCGCGCGAACGAGCGGCGCGTGCTCCGACTCGTCGTCGTGCTCGTCCTCGTGATGCTCTTCCTCCCCGTCGTCGCGGCCGTCGCCCGCCGAGAGGACGTCGCGGCGCTGCATCTCGATCGAGGGCGCGCCGGACGAAGGCGTTCCGCCGAGCGCCATCGCGCGGCGCCGGAGACGACCGCGCGGGACGCCGAGACCGCGCCGCGCGGTCTGCGAGACGCCGTCGGAGAGAGGAGGGGGGTGAGGAGGTGTCGCGACTCGTCACGTGTCGATCGGTCAGGCTCGGTCGTATTTTGGATGGCATCGGTTCGAGAGCGAGATCATCATCAGTGTTCCTTCGGCAAAATGATGCCCCCGCCCCTCTACGTGGATGGGTCTCATCACTTCTCCTCCCACTTCTCCTCCGGGACGTCGCACGACTTAAACTTCGGGTTCGGGTTCTGGTGGCACTGCCACTTATCGTCGTCCCCGAGCGCCCGCACGACGGCCTCCGGGACCTTCCGCCACTTCCCGCACGCGTCGCACGCGATCCACTCCTCCGTCGCCTCCGCCTCATTATCGCCGCCCCGCGCCGCCCCGCCGCCTCGCGCGCCCCCGCCCCCGTGCGCATTCATTCCCCCCCCGCCGCCGCCGCCGCCTTTCTTCTTCTTGTTCGCGATGGCCTGCTGCGCGTTGTACGCGGCGGCCTCCTTCTCGATGCGCTCCCTCGCCCCGGGCACGGGCGGCGGCCCCCACCGCACGGTTTGCATGCTGAGCTGCAGCGTCTCCTTCCCCCCGTCGTCGTACATCACCTCGTGCTCGCCCGTCTCGGGCTTGTACGCGCAGATCGTGCCGCCGTAGAACGCGCCGTCCCCCGGCCAGAAGATCTCGATGTGCCTCCCGACGCTCGGGTCCCCGGTCTGCGCCCCGAACGCCCGGAACCACCGGCCCATGGTGTCGCCCTGCCTGTGCGTGCCCGGCGCGACGAGCCGCAGACTCTGCCGCCACTTCTTCGCCGTGCCCTTCCCGCCCAGCCGCTCAAACTCCGTCGCGGGAACGGTGAACTCCGCCATGACGCTGGGCGTGCTCGGGCTCCGCGGCGCGGCGTACCGCACGAGCTCCTCGCCGCGCTTGCCGCCGGGAAGGAGGCACCCGCGCATGCCGCCGCACGCCACCGGAATGGGGGGCATGGCGTACGCGATGCCGCCCTCGGGGCCGGGGGGCTCCGGAACCGCGCCCGAGATGGGCGAAAATTTCGTCGGAAGCCAACGCATCGTCTGCAGAAACAGCCAACACCGCGCCTCGCTCCCGTCGTCGTGGAACGCCACCTCGTGCTCGCCCGTGTCCTTGTCGTACCCGACCACCTCGCCGGGGCGCCAGCTCGTCCCGGCCTCGATCGCCGCGGGGTCCGAACTGCTCCGCCAGTGACGCGCCGAATCGGGACGCAACATCTCGAGGGACGTCCCGACGCACAGCCGCCCCCACGCCGCGCCGCGACGCATCGCCCAACCGCCCACGGGCTGGCCCTCGCCGCCCGCGTCGTCGCCCGCGAAGAGAAGCGAAGATTTCCAATCCGCGAGCTGCTCGGAAGTGCACCCGGCGTCCGCCATGAACCGCTCGACGGAAACGGCGACGAGACGAGGCGCGGGCGCGGGGGGGGGAGAAGGCTTCGGAGACGGGGAGGACCCGGGGAGAGCGCCGGGCTTCGGAGACAAGGCGGACCCGGGGAGAGCGCCCGCCTCCGTCATCGCCGCATCCTTCGCCTCCTCCTTCGCCTCCTCCTTCGCCTCCATCGTCGTCGCATCCTTCGCCTCCTCCTTCGCCTCCGTCATCACCTCCTCCTTCGGAAGGAGATCGGCGCTCGCCTTCTCCGGGGGCGCTTCGACCATCACCTCGATCGC
>MDSW01032120.1_pt1 | contig 16385 bp, 3 predicted proteins | sample 811171 | NCBI WGS metagenome assembly MDSW01 (sample SAMN05326641, study PRJNA326480) | marine metagenome | isolation source: seawater | place: Atlantic Ocean: North West | collected 2012
AATTACTAAAAGTGAAAAAAAATTTATATAGTCTAACAAGTATACCAGTAAAAGCTGGCCTTGTGTTCTTGCCACCGGTGGGGTTCGAACCCACGCGGAGATACCCCCAAAAGATCTTAAGTCTTTCCCCTTAGACCAACTCGGGCACAGTGGCAAAATTCCAAATGCACTTTACAAACCTCAATTTTATTCATTTAAAGTTGTTAAGTAAAAAAAAAGTCAACTTTATTTCTTCTATTTATGCACTTAATTTTCCTCGAAGCATAAGTGCCCTCTCACACAGGCACGTCGGCATGCTAGTAAGCCCCTGCATGAAAAAACAGAAGAGTGGCACAGTGGACGCCTCCACGCATCTCACGATATGTGATGCCGGCCTGTGCGACGTCTTCAAAGAACGCATGCAGAAAGAATTCACTGACAACTTAAAGGTGGAAGAACAACGATACACACACACCCAGCACGATCTAAAGGACTACCTGTATCTTGTGCCGAACAAATACAAAAGCTGGCCCATACAACTCAGCACGCCGTCGAAGACAGACGTGATGATATATGAGTCGCTGAAGGTTTTCCGGGAAAATGGTCAGTTGGATACTGTGTTGTTTCGGATGATCATGACGAAGACTGGTGGCGAGTGGAAGCTGGAGGCTGTCAAACCGCCTGAAGATCTTTGTGGAAATATCTATGCTGGGTTCCGTAGCATCAGGCTGACCGTGAAGCGCGCAAAAGATGGCACGACAGAGATGGTCTATCTGACACGAGCATGGAAAGGTGGCACGACCTTTTACGACGGAGATGAGCTTGACATGAAATTTATTCGTGAGAGTGGTTGTGAAGTTCCAGTGAGCCCTGACGGAAGTGACTTTACCAATTATTTCCCCATCACGATTCGAATCATTTCGCCTCCAGATGAGACGCGTCCGCAAGAGGAGGAATACCTTGCGATATCACCGCAATTCAGCCGCCTTGCGAATTGCAATCGCACCATTAGGAAGGCTTTTCGTGACTGCATGGCAGTGGGGGCTGTGAAGAAGATCTATTCTCGTGTGCAGGAGTACATGCGTTTCAAAGAGGAACTTCATGACTTCTTTTATGTGAAGCCACGGCCTTACTACGCGATTTCTGATTCAGATGGCGAGAAGCAGTTCGAATTGATCGGGCCGAAACGGTTTGAACTGATCCTTGTGGTGCCAAGCGTAGCACTTCCACAGGTAGACGGTACGGTCATACACCGGGGGCTAAGATTTATTTGGTGGAAAAGAAACGGAGAATGGAAGCTACAGAATAACACAGAACTGAGAGATGTCAACATGCAGATCACAATCAAACGTGCAGGAACTGATGAATGGACGAGCGTTCGCATGTGTTCTGTCTTTTACGAGGATTGGCATAATACCCGAAACGACCAGCCACTTTTGTACTATTCTGTGCAGGGCACGAGTTTCAAGGAAGGAGATCAGATGAACGTCAGATATGTCCACAGTGGACGTTCCTATCCAGTGAGCTTCGACGGCACCGACGCAACCAATATCTTCCCGTGCCGCTTCCGTGTCATTTAATAGAGCACAGTACATGGAGGGCACCATGGAGCGCACGAGGGACAGCGCGACCAACTTGAGTGGTTAAATTTTCCGTATAATTGGAAACAATCAGCACCATATTGGATTTAAGTGTGGGATTGAACAAGAAAGTCTCATTGAGTAATCCATCAACGTTATGGTGTGATTTTTGCACTGCTTCAATAAAGAATCCATGCTAGAATCGTCTTGAAAATTGTGTGGTAGGAGTAAAAGGGTAGCTGATGTTGAAAAACATGCGACCAATAAGAGAGCAGATATGCTAATATCCCGATCAGAATGAAAAAGTAGCTTGTAAGAAATTAATGCAAATACAGCACAAAATATCTGAATCATTGAAATTATAGGTATACAGTTATAAATGAAAAGTAAATGTAGAAATTTTTAGTTTATTTGAAACTTGTAGATTTGTACAAAAATTTGAATTTAGTCAGTTGAGCAAAAGTTGAATTTATTTAGTTGAGTAAAAAAAAATTGATTGCTATTAAATGCCTCTCCCCGTTTGACCTTTGAGATTCATAACACACCACCATACGACCATGGAGGCTAGCACCATGGAGGAGAGAGTTGAATTTACAGTAGGGAATGCATCGTGGGCGATGATTATGAGTGATATTGTTGGTAGTCATATTACTAAGGAGGCAGTCAAGAAAATGACTGAAGAATGTTATGACATCAAGTCGCATGATATTCAATCTATTGATGTTGAAAACAACAGACGTGAATTCAAGAGTTTTATAGGAAATATTTGTAAGATTTTAGACGTGCAAGAAATCGATAGCGACCGTGTGTTTGGACTAGATAAAATGGTAGAAAGCGGTGTGGGAAGTGGTGGTGTAGCCAAAGATGAAGGAAACAAAACTGAAGAGAAGGTAGGTAAAGAGGAGAAAGAGGAGAAAGAGGAGAAAGAGGAGAAAGATGAAGAAGAGGAAGGTGAATACGAATGTTACAACTGTTGGTTGAGTGAAGAGGAGGGGTGTAAACTTATGAAGAAGGGATGCATGTGCAAGGGAACAAACAAGACTTTGATCTGTACAAAATGTAATTTAGAGGTGTGGAAAAACAGAAAGGAAAAGGTAAAGAGAGAAAAGAAAGAAAGCTCATTGCAGAGAGTTTATAAATTTCCTGTATCATGCGCAGAATGTGAAAGGGTTTTAGGAGATGAATGTCTTTCAGAAATTTTGAAGCAATGGCGCATAGACATTAGCATAAGGAAGAAAGAAGAGGGGGAAAACATTGACATAGTGGAGGAAGAAACGTATTTTGAAATCTTAGAAGCGGAGGTAAACGACTTAAGGGAATTTTATCATGTAGAGAAATTGGACAAGGCTATAGAGAAATTGAAAGAGTGGAATGTGGAAGAAGGCTCTGAGATTATGATACAAACAAAAATGACAAAGTGTCTTTTGTATATGGGAATGTGGAACGGGGAAAAGTGTTACGAGAGTAGTAAAGAACTTGTGGATTTGTTGAATGATACAGAAAAGATACGCCTGTTAGATACAAACGTGCATCAGCATTTCATGATACAAGCAAAAATCTTCTTATCGTACAGCATAGTATTCTTTGATATTTTAAAGAAGAAAAAGGAGGAAAAGATATTATGGAAAAATATATGTGAAAACAAAAGGATGTTGAAGTTTTTACAAGACGAGAAAAACATGTCGACGAAAAAGATCGACATCGGTACATGTGAGGAGCAGATGCAAAACATAGAATATAGGTACTACATGGAGAAGGGCATGTATGAAGAAGCTTTGAAATTAGGCTGGAAGTTACTACGTGATAGAGAAATCAGTCACGGCAAATACTCAAAAGAGTATAAAGATTTTCTTCAAAACATTATTTATCTTCTCTGGAAAGACGATTTAAATCAGAAATTGGTGCAGAAATCGCAAATAGAATTTTTGAATAATTGCGAATGGGAGAATGTACAGGATAGAAGTAGGATCATAAACGGACTACAAATGTTATGCAGATCGATCAATTTGCATGAATTCTTGGAAAGGGGTGGCACGATCGAAAATGTCAAGAGTGTATATTGGTACGCATCTAAGATGTCAGAGGACTATGGTTTTGATACGTTTAATTGCCAAATGGAAGTTTTTTTCGCCTTGTCGATTACTCGCGGTATCATGGCTGTAGGTGAGGAATATGATGAGAATAAGAGTGAGACAATGTATGCATGTGAAAACACCTTCACTTCTGAGGCTATGTGGTTTGCAATGTTATACAACGAACATGAACCAAATAATGTCTTGAATGTTGACAATGTATTTCTGACAAAGAGGAATTTGGGACACTCTCTAAGCAAGATTGATGGAATGCCTCATAAGGTAAAAGAAAAAAGACTAACTTATGCTTTAAAGTTGTTTCGTGAGGTATATGATCAGTGGGTTCAGCACGGTGAGAAAAGTCACAATCTTTATGAGAAGATCAAAAAGTGTAGGTTGGTTGACGTGAAGTTGGCGGAGAAAAATCTCGAGAGGTTCAAAATGGTTGCTAAGGGAAAAGAAGTAGAGACAAGGCAGCAGAAGTTGCAAAAGTTGAGGATGAGGATCAAGGAGAAAAGGAAGTAGTTACTTTTTCATTAGTAGCTTTATTAGGTAATTTTTATCTTAGTTTTGTTTTTGTCAAACTTCAGTGAGTAAAGATAGAAACTACCCAGCTAAATACAAAGTTTAACAAGGAGAAGATGAGCAGGGACAATGACTGCAGAGTTATGATGATGGTGTTGAGGCCAAAGGTTAGTAGTAGAATAGGAGGTGCGAGTTGGTATAAGTTGAGGAAGGTGCATATATAGTTTGCGTTCACGAGGTCTTGGTTGGATCCATCTTCATTTGACAGTAATAAAGCATCCTTATTGCTGAGCTCTTGTTCAAAAACGTGAAGATCGAGGGGGATTGACGGTAGTATTTTTTTTGAGAAGTCTACAACTTTAAACCATGCTAATATAAACGAAACTGTTGATTCCCAGTTCTCAAATCCGATTTCAGAGCAGGATAGATAGCAATCCGAATTAAGAATAAGTTTTTTCGTGCAAGTTTCGGAATTCTCGAGACAGAATGTCTGTCGACATGTGTCCGAAGACCGTAAGAGATTTTTGGGAAATTCGAAGTACAGTGGAAATACTTGTTGAAATGAATACACAAAATCTTTGATTATGCATACTGGAATGAGTGGCGTACAGCTCCAAGCATATTCATATGAGTACCACAACACTAGGTTAAAGAAGATAACAGTGACGAACAAAGAGAACATATGAAACTGAAGTGAAATCATAATCAAAAGAACAACCGAAATGTATGCAAAAACGACAATAAATGAATGATAGAGATAATGGTTCCACTTTGAGCATGTTTGGATGGCTTCGAAGTCACACTTGAAAGACCGCGTCGCAGTTTGAAGGCTTGTGTTTACTGCATGCACGACGTCCCTTTCACCGAAGCCGATTAACGCGGAAAACTCTTCAAAAATCCACGCTGTAAAACTTACTTCGCCAGAATCGACTTCATTTTCACCAGTTTCAGTATCGGCTGAAATCGACGGCCATTTCAATGTTGGAGATGGTGATGATGCAATTCCGTACCGGTAGTAAAGCACTGTAGTCTGCGATGCGTCTGAGAAGGTCTTGAGTAGATTATAAGCGACGTCGCATTTAATAGTAGTTTCGATATCTGGTGCGCGCTTGATTGGCGCCAGTAGCCAGTCTGTGTTTAAAGAATTAACAAGATCGGTGAACTTGTACTGGAAAGAGTTCGAGATTTGTTGGCTGTAGTCAGAGTGCAAATCAATCATACTCTTTACCGAATCGAGAATATCCTGGTCCTGTAGTAACTTGCGAAAGGTAGCTGTGTGCGTATTATTCCCACTCACGGTAGTGCGATGATATTTTGAAATATTCTTGTGTCTCCCGGGAAATAAATTAATGGCAACCTCAAGCGCGTGTGCTGTAGTCGGTGTGACCCTTGAGATATCTTTAGACGCCACACTGAAAAAATTATTGTCATACGTGATTTCCAGAACGTTTGTCAAGTTCGAATTTTTGAAATGGTCAATTTCCATTTTTACCTGCCGCAGAAAAACTATTACATTTTCATACACATCTCCGAGAGTAGAATGTCTGAGAACGATTGTCGCGGCCTTGCGGGCGTTCAACCTCAACCACAGGTCAGAAAATTGTAAGTTGGACGTTTGCATGAAGTCCTCGTAACTACAGAACGTACACTCTGGAACTTTTAATTGAAGCATAGCCACAGTCATTCTACTCTTTAGCATCTTCTGTTCACAGTACTGTTTGGTTTCAAGCATATGATGCGAAGACAGCGCGTCACGACATATGGGTTCAAGTGTCTTCATACTTGGCTCGGCTGGGTCGACTGAAGAAGATGGCGAAGAAGACAATAAACGCCGAAATGTCCGCGGGAGAGTAGTCACGACGATAAAGAAATCATTGAGGTCTCTGGAGAGCATACAAAACGAAGAAGATGGATCTGCCATCATGCAGGATGCAGTCATTAATTCCCCAGAGTGTACCACAAAGGACGAACTCATTTGCGTTGTCCGATCCGATTGCTGTAACAGACATAGGGAGGGCGGCAAGATTACATTTCGCCCCACATCATCCTGCTCACACTGTGCGTTTTTGGTTGGTAGAAGGCCACACGCACAGTAGCCAACGTCGTTTGATGGCTGAATGAAACAGAATTGCGTATCCATACACGCACGGCACGGCACTGTGCTACTCATTAATTCAAAACTAGTGTCAATGTAGTTGCATGTGTGTGCCGTCTGACATTCACTGTTTGTGAGACAGGGGGTTCTCACAGGCCGTTCTGTGTTGCAGGTACATATTTTCGTGTTTAAATCACATCCAAATTGGCTTCGGGTGCTAAGCTCTGAATTTGGACATGCCCCACAAACGACTCTTGTCTGATCCAGTGCACTCATGTGACAGGTATCGGCCTGGGTACATGACAGTTGTTGCGTGTCACCCAGGAAGGGTGTATACGTACTGAAGCATCGGGTTGCGACGGGAAGTGTCCCGTCAAAATCGGCTTGCTGTTGATCGGTCTCGAACTTACATGTGAGGATGTCCTGTGGTACACACCAGGTTTGCGAGGCGAGTGTTTCCGCCGCACCGACAATGGCAGTCCCCGGACTTGTGAGAAACGAAAATGGATAGATTGTTGTAAACTGTAAATTTATTTTTACCTCCGCAATGTTAACAACTTCCATGCCTATGTTCTCGAGGATACCGGCGATCCACTCGATGGCAACACAGATCCCCTGCACAACAATAAGATCGTAGAGTGCGTTGATACTCTCACACGCACTGTAAATGAAATCCATGACTTGCTTCCCGATGCCCCTCTCAAAAATCAACTCAAACATTGCCTGGTTGATGGTGGTGAAGGCATCGGCGGCTACGATAAGCAACGCTCGGAAGTAGGTAATGAGTTTGGCGGAGAGTGACTCGACCGCTGTGATAGCACCAGTTGCCGCAGACGCTATGATTTGTACGAGCGTGACCAATAACTGTACGAGGTAGAAAAGGGCACGCACGACGAGATATAGACCCCGTCGCACTTGCACCAGAGCTTCGTAAATGGGTGCTATTTTTGTGCTAGCACATTTGTTTTTGAGGGCATCGTTAAGTTCGATTTGCTCGTCGGTGTATGTTTTTACACACCTAGCCCCAACGTCACCTGTGGACCTGTAGTACTCGGAGACAGTGTCGTGTACAAATTCCTGGTTCGAAAGGTAGTAAGACGAAGGGTTGTAAAAGAAACCAGTCTGTGGGCAGATTCCGGCAGCCTTGCACAAGATCGACTTGATTTCGTAGTTCCAATCGGCAACTTGTTGACACAATTTCGTGATTTTGGGGTCCAGTAAACAAAAAAGAATCGGAACTTTCACATCAACTTGTGCCGAGCCTTTCTCAACTTCTCGTTTACACGATCCCTCCCTCAGGGTGTTGTCCAGCCACTCTTCTTTTGATATCGACCCATGGCACGTATCGATTCCATTCAGGGGCGAATAACCACAAAAAACCCACTGTCGGTCCCATAGCAACTTTTCCCGTGCGAGGTACTCTTCGTAGGTTTCGTAGGTCTGGCCGGTTACCCCACCTGATAAATTTTTGGAGTATTTGGCGGCCTGGTCTAACAATCCGGACATAAATTGGTTTTGTTCCCAGACGAGACTGAAATCACTTAAGTTCATACAATCTGAAATTTCCATCGCGGCGGATGGGCACAACAAATTGCGCAAAGCTCCAGCAATGTGTCGCTCTGTGCTGATTTTTACAGGCATGCCGATGCTCAATTGCGGCGTCGGGAATTCAATCCCACGTATTCCCCATCGCTTTTCACGAAGTAGTGCGACTGGTGGTCTTCACAAGCGGTGCATTTCTGCCGACTTCTGTGCCTAACATCCCTACGCGTGGGGGTGTGCGCCGTTTCGTATTCAAAGGTTACATGATCTATCAAAAACTGTTCCAACTCGGTCTCGTTATTCTTTTTCAAGATGCGACACAACAAGGCCTTCTTTTCGTTCTTGGTTTCTTCTTTACAAAATTGAATTCGTAGTTCATCCATGTTTTGGTTTTTACTGATTCGCTTGAGCCTCCCCATGCGACAGGCATTGGAGGTACTGGTGTCCGACCTGGCCATATTTCGCCACACATCCGACGCAAGTTCTTCGCTTCGGACGAGTTCCACCGCAAATTGAGGCAGGCGGTTGAATATGTTACAGTACTCTTCGCACTGATTCAAACTTGTCTTTGAACCGTCTCGAAGAGTGTATACCGAATTGGGCCAGTCGAACACACAAGAGCAACTCTCCTGAGTCGCTTCCTTCACGACCGTCAAAACTTGCGTACGTGAATTCGCAATAGTATCTCTAAGGTGGGATTTGCCGCGACAGGAGTCCAGGTTGGACGACGTACAGACCATCCACTCTGACATAAATTTGCTGGAACGCAAGTTATTGATCGCCCTGATGGAAGAAACCGTGGGATGTGTATACTTGTATTGATCTGTAATGTGCGAAAACCTGAATTCGTTTCTGTATGCAGAAGGGGTTCTTGCGCATAGACTCCGGTTTGTAAACCCCGAATACATTGTCACCCATGACAATGGACATTTCCAATTTAAACTCCCTGCTGGACTCGCCAATTTACTTTCGTAAAAGGCCTGCTCCACGGCGAGGTGGGAATCAATTGTTTGCATCCATCGAGTACTTGCTCGCATCGTAGTGTAATCGTGTTCATTTTCACTCAAGTGAATGCCAGAGAGCCAGATATCTAAATTGCTCTGGGATTCCTGTACCTCAAAGTCAAGTTTGTGTCCACCAATGTCACTTGCACTCATCTGGAGAGCAGGGATCATGTCCGGGGTAAATCTCGCGCGCCGATCTGTGTGGAATATGGAGTTGGTTTTTTTCCACATCCCGGTCTGTTTGTGTGTGACGGCTTTCTGCTCATACAGTGAGTTCACAGACATGCCCTGAGCTCCATGCAACCCACCATGCTTTCGCATGCATACATCTTCCCTATTCGGTGTCATATCACAGAATCTGGCATAGCCACTTCGCAAAGATCCAGTGTTCCGCCTAAAAATCAGCTCCTGGTCATTAGTAGAACACGTTTCGGGCATTTTAAATTTTACCTCGCCGACATAGTCTGAAAATATCTCGTTACAGTCAGCGCCTTGGCGACGAACACACCCGACGTCAATAATAAGCTGGTTGTTTATTGTCGAAACATCACATCCAGAGACAATGTCGTAGTTTGTGGCTAGGTAGGGATTAATAACTTCTACATTGTTGTCGCGTGAAAAACATATGTGATCATTCAGCGACGCATACGAATTATAAATCCAGCTGCTAGACGTGAGATTTTTCAAAAAGGTAACTTCGTCGGAATTCTCGTGTGCGTGTGGATAAAATCCCGCCATGAGCATATCCTTTACACTGCAGTCTGTGGTCGACATTGTATACCGCTCGTTGCGCCTGACCTTGACACCCACACTTGTTTTCAACGACTCATAGCATTGTTCCAGTTTATGGTGGTGCGGATTTGTGCGGCGCTCCACGTTTAAGCCATCGTTGTTGGCTGGGCACTCGTATTTCTTTGTTCTCATAAACACATTCCATTCATAGACACTATAAGTATTGGGTTTGTTGAAATTTGAACCCCGGTACGAGTTCACAGTCGATTGTAGAAGTGCAGACACTACAGTATCTTTGTAGATATTACCAAGCGTGAAAGAAGGGATGGTGTAGAGAAATTGCTCCAAATTGGTCAGAACCTGAAACAGTGCGTCACTTGGCGTCAAATAGTACTTTCGCGTACCTTTGAAAAATTGAAATTCCTTTTGCTTCAGAACCCACATGCAATGCTCATTTTCATCGGAACCAGCCGGTGTTGCGTACTGCTCTATTGAGTTGTCGCTGTACACGGCCTTGATGACACCCGCAGATGAAGCCTCACTCAAATCCAATTGAGATATGTACATCCCACGGGCTATATTCTGTAGAGATGCAAATTTCAAAAACGGCACGAAGTCGGAATCTTTGGAAATTAATTCATTCAGATCCGTTTCAATAAGAATTCCCTGATGTATCATCGTTTTCTGTGACAAGATATATTGGTTTTCTGCGTTACCGAACAGTGTTGTGTATACTTGTGTGTACAGATTATATTCAGTATCCGAATCTATTTCATAACTGTCCAGTTGGTAATTCGTACTTTGATCAATCAAGCCCAAAACTGAATTCGTCTTAGTAAGGCAAGTGGATTGATCATGTAAGGTACAGTGTATATCACTACTAATACAATCAAGTATCGGCATCGACGTCAGCCCAAGACTCTGTATGGTAGCGGAAATTGCCATCTCGACGTCTTTTATTTGTACTGCCGCGTCTGAACTTTTGTCGCTGACTAAAAACACACTTTCCGAGTACTGCAGAAACTGCTTCACTGTAATTTCACTCCGAATACTATCACGCCCAGTGTCGTAAACTCCACATTCCAGTTTTCGTGGTATGGACTGCTCGGCACTAGCGATTCTTGCGAACCAATCCTCTGCAGCTCCACCCTCGTCGTGCTTTGACAAGATTACACACTTCCATAGCCACATGAAAGGGATGAAAACCTGCCCACGCTCGTGAAACATGTACAAAGACAAGCCTGGATTCAAATTGACGTTTGCAATGTCGCTTTGCTGCTCGTCTTCTTGTAGGAGAATATTATCAAAGGAATACACTGTATGTTTGCCGTCCACGTGGTCTTTAAAATCTTTTAGTTTCTGCAATACATGCGAAGCACAGCTCGCCAGTGTTTCATACTCAGCAATCGAACTGAAACCGCGATAATTTGAACTTTCGTCCAATCCAAATATTTGTAAAATAAGTAGGTTTGCGCGCTGTGTAATGTCACTACGCTGTGATTCAAAGTACGGCCGAGTCAATTTTTGGAGTGTGTCTTTAAACAGGTCTTGATCTCCCCTGAATGCATTGGGGCACCTTTCGCTATTCGTGAGATACTCCCACGAACTTTCTATGCGGGTTTCGTCAATGTTAAAATTTACAATCTCGAGCACATCAGCTTCACTTTGCAACAAAACGTTCAAAATTGGAAGGGTGTATCGATCAACTACACAGACAGTTGTGTCATCACCCGTTTCCGATAAAATAGAGCTTTTGTAGCCCACACCCCAACACCGCTCAGCGTCTTGGAACAAATATTTTCTATGAAAATTATTGAATGTTTGAGTAAATTTTGTTGTTTCCTCAAGCACGGAGTGTGTAACGGGGATTATTTTGCGGTGATCCACTCTCTGTGAATCCACAACAAAACTAATCTGCGGACAAATTTCAAAATCAACACACCTGCGGATGGTCTCTGGTACATATTTGAGAGTATGATCCACGCCATTCTCAGATTGGTATTGATACGGTTTCAAAAACCCATTTACCGGCACTTCAGACTTGAAATCACAAAAATAGATTAAATTCGTATTATCCTCTGTTTGTCCCTGTGACCAAGTTTTGAGAAAATATAAATTGTCGGCCGAAGTTGGACTTGTGGAAGCTGTAGAGGTGTCGTGTGTACAAGTCTTGTAATCGGAGTGTAGTAATGTTGTGTCGCATGCGTGTGGGAACTGCTTCATCAAACCAATATCTGACATCAGGGCATCCTCCGACATGGAGGACCGTGCAATCATTGTATCTTTTGCTTCAAAAACATCACCAAGTCCACTGGCTGAATTCGAGAACGAAGTAATGTTTTGGTAGTCATACCAGTTTCGATGGGAACAGAGGCCATTGGCGGTGAGGAAATCAGGAACGTTTTCAAATTCACTCGCCCCATGCGTACTGTATTTACAGCGTTCGCTGAATGTTTGTATAAATACGTCCTTCCGCGCTTGGTTGTAGAAATACATATCGGCATCGACGCAAGTTCCATCCCCGGAACAGAGTTGGTTGCCTTGTGTGCAGTGTTCGTGCCTGAAACAAGTTCCGACTTTGACACAGATGCCTGATGTGGAATCTCTCCTTTTGCACTCCATGCCCTGGTCCTGAGCACAATCAGCATCTGAAAGACACTGGCGCAGGGGGGGGGGCGTGCATGCTTCCACGGTATCGTAGTCATTGATGCCGTATGCATCGCGACGCGCCGTGTTCCAATGTGGCCATGACTCGTCTACTTCTCTCGACCTGTCTGTTGTTTCCGAGTTATGCCACTTGCTCCAATCCCGTACCAATCCGGTCGTGTGGGGGAAAAAATCATACTCGTTCAATTCGTCTTTTGAAAGCGCCGTGTCAAACATAGAATTTGCCCTGGCCACGTTTTCAAAGAGGCCACTGTCAATTTCAGTTTGCGTCGGATTTGGTACGGCTGGGTCTACGGGGATCATAGAGCTCCAGTGTACACTGATCTTCAAATCGTTGAATGAAAAGGAGGGAGCGCCATACGAACTTTGATCACACACCAAGTGAGACGCCCCGAACTCACTCGTGTATGCTGTCATATTTCTTAACCGAATCGGGTCAATGCCCCACGCCTCCTGGCCACCCAAAGCATTGCCAGATGACATCCACGTATCAAATCCACGCATGTTTGTGGTGTCTCTGAGACACGAGGTCGTCGGGTGGTATCCCACGGGATGCTGTGCGTCTGCCGGGAAATAATCCATCAGATCGTCACACGAAGTATCCGGCGGCTGACCCTCCCCAATGTCTTTTGCCAGTATCAACTCGGCGATTTCTTTCAATAGGACATCGTCGTGATGGTCTTTGAATGCGCTTACGTCAGTTTGCACAAATTCCAAAAAGGTCTGCTCTGAAAGACCAGATTCCTTTTCGGGAAACTGTCCTGGCCAGTGTAAGCTCTTAAGCTTTATTCTCTCCGTCACCCAGTCGGGATTCCCGTGCACGTGGAACACGAGCCCAGAAGTACACACACGCGCGCTCGCATCGTCACACTTCCCACAGGCGCACGGATCGTAGAATTCCGCGCCGCATTTCACCAGGCAGTTTTCTGTCACATACGCACACTCTGGTAGTTCCGAACCCGAGGCACGGTTGTCATTTACGTTTTGTAGCGTAAACGGACAGGATACTTCATAGCCGTCGGGTGGGGGTAATTCATATACACCACGAAGGGCACAAATTCCCAGATTGTCAAGTTCTGTTTTACACCGCCGACGCCAAAGGATCTCTGTCTCCTCCTGCAGCACAGTTACCTGATCGCTATTTCCACGGGCGTCGCGGAGAACCGACAACAAAGCCCACTCCACCGCCCACCGAGAGCAATATGCGGAAGTAGGAGACTCGTCTACCGTATGTGCCATGGGAAAGAAGACATTTTTGAAATGAGATCGCAAGTCATGAGTCAGAACCTCCTGTAAGTCAGGGGCGCAAACCGGCTGTGCTACTGTGTGTCCATACTCAAAATTGATCGAAGCAATTAGTCGTTTTGTGAAATGAACGTACTTTTTGGTGTGCTCGTTCATTTGCGTCAGGTGGGCCAAACGCAGTCCAGCCGGACCCGTGGCTGCTAATTTGTGAACACCCACGCTAAATTGCTTATCAGACTCCGACAACCCCCCGTACCATTCAAAATATTCGTCCGTTTCAAGAAGTCCCCACGCGACAGAGGGGTTGAAGCCGTCACAACTGCTGTAGAGGGACGGGTCATCTCCATTATCTGCATAAGCGATGAACTTCAACATTTGAAACAATGCAGACTCATCATTGTAGACTAACCACTGGTTGTTGTCCTTCATGGTTTCCCACTCGACGCCAATTTCCGCGTTTGTTTGGAAGATTAATTTATTGCGTAAACTATACAACGAACACCCTCGTGAAGTCAACCAGCCACACACACACGCGCTTTTGTAGCCGGACACGTATGACAGAGTATTAATGTGCTCCGTGTTGATATTATGAGTGTTTTCACTATCGGAAAATAAATCGGATGTTGTATTTGTAGTTTGTAACTTAGCCGGGGACTTGTTTAGCGAAACTGAATTCACTTGCTTTCGCTCGGACTCTTCACACCACACACTGTGACTCGGAACGTATCGATGCACATGAGACCACCAAAAGGGTGACTTCTGGCGCATTCTCTCGGTTATTTTTCCGATAATCGGTTCCATGCCATGCAAATACTCACCTCCCGATTGCTTCGTGGGGTCGAAGTTAATGTTTTCCAAATCAATTTTCATTTCGTAATTTTCTCCCTGCTGCGATGACTGTGATGTCTGTAATGGCATAATGAAGAATGGAGCGCTCAGTGACTGCATGCATCGTTTCCATACATTAAACACATATTCATTTACGTCATTCTCACTATACTCGTACACCACACTGGAAAAGTCAAATTGGTAGGCATCTGCAAGCTCCAGTTTTTGTTCCAGTGTCAACACGTGGTCGTTTTCAAAGTCGTACGTCCATATGTTCTTCACAATCTCGGAATCAATAACTTCCTGCAGCGATTCGCTGATAAAGTCCTCTTTGATATTTTCTAGATTTGAAAATAAATTCTGGGTGTTAAACTGTATGTCCGCAAATGACGAAGCTTGTAAGCAGCATTCCAGACTTGGAGGTGGCGTAGTAACCCCCGATTCCGTCGTGATCGGAGTACACAAGCAGAGCAGGTTTGATTCGTCAAAGAACTGCGACTCGATCAAGTTTACTCGGTTCTGCGCTTTAAGTCTCACAATATCCGCTACCTTGAGTTCGAGATGCTCCAGAATAATTTTCATGATCTGTGATCTGGCAGGCGATTCGCTACTGCCAAATTCGCGGGAGGTTTGCTCGTTGCGGTAATATTTTACCACGGGAATGTCCCGCCCATTTGCCATTTTGAAAGCAACTTGCAAATCTGCACTCGCATAAGGACCCATGATCATACAGTCTACGAATTGGTGTATCTCGTCGCCTTCCTGGCTATATGCCTCTGCGGTAAAATCTACGGGTAAGTCAAAATGCCCCGACATTGTGTTGCCAATTTCTTGCTGTAGGCTGGCAATTTTCTCCCTCGCCACCTTGAATCGATTTTCTTTACCCTGTGCCAGTGTGTGCATCTCAGTCACGGGGATGCGAGAAGAGGCCGCCGGCGAGAGGGAGCCATTGTAGAGCGAATTGTGCTGCCTGACACTTCCAGAGAAAATCCAGCAGGAGTCTGTGTTCAAGAAACCGCCTGCACTTTCTTCGTATTCAAAGTATTGGTCTGCTGTCACATCAAGGCGAAGTAAATGCTGCTGTAAACATGCCTTGGTTTCTCTCTTGTTTTCGTATGCGTGTTGTAGACACGACCAGTCGTCATAGTGCAAATTCGACACAGCGGCGGTAGAGTATCGCCGTGTGAGAGTTTTCAGTCGCTGTTTTAGTAATATAGTAGTGTCTTTTGTGAACCCGGCATTGATTCTCTCTCCCGCGACAGTACCCGAGACCCAACTGTCGTGCTCAAAGACGCCGAGGAGCAGAGCCCCTGAGTCCCATTGTTTCTGTTGGTAGTTTTCACGGCACCTTGTAATCACCTGAATCGCATCTACACCCTGATACTCAAATTCTGGCAAGTTGGGTTTGGTGCATGATGAATCGTCACTTGACATCGTCTTCAAACACTCAAAGTATCCCTCCACATCTAATGTCCCCATTCTGTCGGTGAGTTCATGGAGGGTGTATGGGTTCCACACCACAATGTCATCGCCGTAAATGGACGTCAGTAATAGCGGCCCACTACACCACAGACTACTCTCCCGCCTACGCATTGCTTTTACTGGCTTATCCCCACAGACACAGTCTGCTTTGAATCCACTGCTGACATCCGGAAGCTTACACTTACCCCAGTCAATGACCTGTGCCAGATCCATGACCGATCGCACGATACCGATCACATAGGAACAAAGGCCATTCAGTGTGTGTGCAAATACCGAAAAAAAACTATACTGCTGGATGTCAATGATTTGGAATGCGATTTGGTGAATGCTGGAAATGGCCCTGTCCATGCCAGAGTCGTACCCAATTTTCTTCATGTCTTCTGCGACCACGTCGGACATGCAGATCCCCACGACATCTTCCACCGAATCGCGGACATCTTGGGTTCCAAATTCGATTTCCAAGTTCCCCTCACTATTGAATATGTTTTTGAAAGTGACCATGATGTCGTTCGACATACAGTTTACAATTTGCTGTGCCGACACGGCCCCAATGACCGGGGCCATCAAAAACGACGAAATCAAGTTGGTCAGGGAAGTAGTGGACATTATGAATCGGGCGTGGAATCTCGAGTCG
>MDSW01153442.1_pt1 | contig 16382 bp, 19 predicted proteins | sample 811171 | NCBI WGS metagenome assembly MDSW01 (sample SAMN05326641, study PRJNA326480) | marine metagenome | isolation source: seawater | place: Atlantic Ocean: North West | collected 2012
ATAAGCTTCTAATTGCCATAATTCCATATATCTAGGGTGCCTTCAATGAACGATTTAACCGACATTCAGACACGATTTCCAGCTTTATCTGATGGCTGGTCCCGCTTTGATGGACCTGCAGGGACTCAAGTAGTTGACACAGCGATTGAAGCCATGAGTGACTGGCAACGCAGTGGAAGGAATGCAAATAGTCACGGAGCTTTCCCCGCCGCACAAGCTTGCGATGATCTTGTCGAGGAGACCAGTAAGACGATGGGGGAGCTTCTTTCTGCAGATCCTGAAGGAATGACTTTTGGACCGAGTACGACCGCCAACATGATGGCGTTGACAAGAGCTATTGCTGTTGACCTGAAACCGGAAGATGAGATTATTTGTACCACCCTTGACCATGATGCAAATGTTGCACCCTGGATGTTGGCTGCCCGTGATTCAGGTTCCACAATTCGGATGGCAGAATTCGATTCCGACACTGGGCGACTCGAAGCAGATGCTGTTATTGATTTGATAAGCCAGCGAACGCGATGGATTGCGGTAACCGGATCATCGAATGTTATTGGCTCAATTCCAGACGTAACTTCTATAACAAGGGCTGCACATAAGGTGGGTGCAAAAGTGGCTATAGACGGAGTGCATTTAACGCCGCACAGAAAAGTTGACATTGGTGAAATAGGCTGCGATGTTTATGCGACTTCTTCATATAAGTGGTACGGGCCACATGCAGGAATTATGTGGATCGAACCGGGAGTATTGAATGATTTATCGGTGTACAAAGTTCGCCCATCTCCAGAAAAAGGAGCTGGCCGATTCCAATATGGAACACCGCCATGGGAGACTTTGGCTGGGATAAAAGAAGCTGCAAACTTCTTACTGAGTGTAGGTTTTGAGTCGATAATTGAACATGAATCTGCGAGGTTTGAACGACTACTTTCAGGTCTTATAGATATCCCAAAAGTTAGAGTGCTAGGACCTCAAGACAATACTGACAGGGCGCCGACATTGATGTTTCTTATAGATGGAAAAGAACCAGAAGAAATAGCTAAAGAAATTGCCCTAGCTAAAATAGCGGTTTGGGATGGTCATAATTATGCGGTTGAAGCTATGAACCCCTTAGGTCTTGGCGAAAAAGGAGCGGTTCGAGCGGGTGTTTGTATTTACATTGATGATAAAGACGTTGATCGGCTCTTAGAGGTAGTTTCATTAATTTGAAAAAAGCCTGAAAATTCACGAGTAGTCGCCTACTCTAAACTTATTAAGTAAGGAGGTTTGCATGAGACTGACACAATTCAGCCATGGCGCTGGTTGAGGCTGCAAACTCTCTCCGAGTGACCTGGAGCAGGTTCTGCACCGACTTAAACCACAAAAATCAAAAAACTTAATCGTCGGGTCATCGACGGGTGATGATGCTGCAGTTTGGCAGTTAGATGATGACAGGGCGCTGGTAATGACAGCTGATTTTATAACTCCGGTGATCGATGACGCCCTAACTTGGGGGAAAGTAGCTGCAACTAATGCTGTTTCAGATGTTTATGCCATGGGAGCAAAACCGCTAATGGCTATTAATTTAGTCGGCTGGAATTCCGAAGAACTTCCAATAGAACTACTTTCTGAAGTTTTGGAAGGTGCTAATCAGGTTGCCGAAGAAGCAGGTTTTGTAATAGCTGGTGGACACACAGTTGAAGATCCGGAGCCAAAATTTGGGCTCGCTATTGTCGGTGAAGTGAACCCTAAAAACCTTTTGAAGAATTCTGAGTTCCGTGAAAATGACTTAGTCATCTTGACTAAAAAGCTTGGCATAGGAGTCATAACCACAGCAATAAAAAAGCAAGAATCAACTCAAGAGGCTACAGAAGCAGCAATTACCTCAATGCTCAGACTCAACGATCAGGCAGCAAAAATAGCGATTGAAGTTGGGGCAACTGGGGCTACCGACATAACTGGATTTGGATTATTAGGGCATCTAGGGAGAGCAGCGCAGGAATCTAAAGTCAACATAGAGATAGATGTTTCAGAAGTTCCTCTATTGCCCGATGCGAGAAAGTTGGCTTTAGCAGGGAATTTACCAGGCGGAAGCCAAAGGAACCTTGAGTGGATTGAAGACCGGGTAGATGCTAGTTCTGTAGAAGATATCGATGTTCATCTCCTGGCGGATGCACAGACCTCAGGGGGTCTAGTATTTGGTGTTCAACCTGAAAAAGTGGAAACAGCTCTTAAAAAGTTAATCGAAACAGGACACGATGCTGCCGTGATAGGACGCATGCATTCTGGGAGTGGTTTGATTAGATTGTCTAATCGACAAAAATAAACTACTTTGTATGTTGTGACTAGGAAGCTGAAGAAGTTCATTCCTCAAACAGAAGAGGAGATGACAGTTGAGTGGTTAACGGAGTGCTTTAGAGAATCTGGAATTGCTAATACTGCAAGCGTTATTTCATTTTCCTCTAGGGAACCTGAAAGCGGTGAGGGTTTTTCAGGTTTAACTTTAAGAGTTGATTTGGAGTGGGACGATTTTGAAGAAGGAATACCCAAGGCGATACTAATTAAATTTCCCTCTACGGACCTTAAGAATCGTGCGCTGATCGAGCGCGATGGCGCTTATGACAGAGAGTTTGATTTTTATGAGCGTTTTTCAGATCGATTCCCTGTAAGGGTGCCAAAACTTCTCTACTCAGTTCGTGATCCAAGTTCGGATATTGAGTCACGACGGAAATTAAATAAGAAAATAGAGTCACTTCCAAATGGTGCGTCTAAGTTTTTAGGAGGAAACGCCAGAAGGTTCATTCGTCCATCAGGTCGAAGATATGCATTAATTACTGAATACATCGAGGGTGCTCGCACCACGACGACTGAAAATCTTGCCCCAGAGAAAGATTTGCTTGAAATACTAGATTCTTTAGCAGTCGTGCATTCTTATTGGTGGGGACACCAATTGCTAGATGATGACAAAGAGGGAATTGCGTGGCCAACCGTAACACATACTCCAAAGCTAATGAATGGTCTATACAGAGGTTCAAGAGATCGTGTGATTGAAAAGAATCCAGAACTTTTCAATTCAAATATGGTTCGTTTAACAGACTGGTTTTCGGACAATGTTGTTGATGCTGTTGCTTTTTTAAATGACAAAATGACTCTTTTAAGAGGGGACACCCGTACTGACAACATGCTATTTACAGATGAGGGTTTAGTCATGGTTGATTTCGGTAGTTTTAGCTCTGGTAGGCCTAGTTGTGATGTGGCTAATCTGCTTTCTTCATGCATAGAACCAGGTCCTGGATCATTAAGTATTTATCAGCAACTCTCAGACTTTTACCACGAATCTCTTGTTTCAAAAGGGGTAAAAGACTATTCAAAAGCTCAGTATGAAAATGATATGCAAGTCTGTTTGGCGCTTCAGGCGTATCTATTGGTTCTGGCAGCGGCACACTATGAAGCTGACTACGGTGAAAGTTCTTTGGTTAAAATTTGGTCAGAAAGATTGACAGGCCTGCTTCCTTCTACAAGCCCTCTTCTGGAGCAAGTCGCTGCTGTTTAACGTAATCTAGGTTCTGTTCGCTCTCCAGTGGAAAAATTTTCTGCGCCTTCTTGCAAAGCTTCTCCGTCCATTGCAGTGGAAAGTAGTGACGATGCTATAGATCTGCCACCTAATCTTCCTAGGTCTTGCGCAGCCCAAATTGCCCTAAGAGTTCCCTGAACTGCAGAAGGAGGTGATGCTGCGATTGATAGAGCTAACTCATTCGCTTTAGATCTCAGATCAGATGAAGGCACAACTTCGGTTACTAGACCGATTCTTAAAGCTGTTTCTGCGGAAATTCGTTCAGAGTTTCCTGTCAATGACATTCGCATAACCTCACCAAAAGGCATTTTGTTCAACATGCTCATTGGCTCATAGATTGCCGGCATTCCGTAAGATACGTGAGGGTCAAAAAAAGTAGCGTGTTCTGCAGCAATTAAAATGTCACATTCGCCAAGGAAGTAAAACGCACCACCGCATGCCATGCCATTCACCGCGCCTATAACTGGCTTCCAAAGATCATTAGACTTCGGACCCAGCCAGTCACCTGGGTCGTCATACATGAAGTTATTAGAAGTCCCATAAAGTCCTTTTTCCTGGTCAATAGCTGTAAAAGGTTCATTCCTGTCGATTCCAACACAGAATGCTTTTTCGCCTGAACCTGTGAGAACAATTACGTTGACTTCATCATTAGATCGTAGAGATAGCCATAAAGAGCGAAACTCCTCTTGCATCTCAGAAGTAAAAGAATTATGGGCGTCAGGTCGATTGATTGTTACCCAAGCAACAGAATCATTCTCTTCGTATATGAGAGTTTTGTATTCGTTCATAAAAGACTCCAATTTGTAAGGCAGTGCCCTTTTACGATGATATTCGAATCTAAGCACTCCCAGTAACCCAGAATAGTTCATCGTGGGTAACCTTTATGTAACCATCACAAATGGAGACATTATGAGTAGGGAATTAACTTTCGAACCTTTTGACTGTGACAACCATTATTACGAAGGCGAAGACGCTTTTACTCGCCATGTCCCGGAAGAAATGCAGGCCCGAGTGGTTCAGTGGGCAGAAGTAGACGGCAGAAAGTATCACGTGGTGGGAGGTAAATTAAGCAAGGCTGTAACGAATCCGACTTGGAATCCAATAGCAAAACCCGGTGCTTTACATAAATATTTTCGTGGAAACCCTGAGGGTAAAAATCCCATGGAGTACCTAAAAGACAGAGAGCCCCTTCCGGCAGCTTATATAGATAGAGATGCAAGATTAGAGATCATGGAGACTCAAAATCTTGAATCAATATGGTTATTTCCAACACTAGGAGTCCTCTATGAAGAACTGTTAAAAGATGATACACAGGCTGTTGTAGCGCTGATGAAGGGATTCAATAGGTGGATTGAAGAAGACTGGGGGTTTGATTACAAAGAGAAAATATTTGCTTCACCTTATATCTCCTTGATGGATATAGATCAAGCAGTATCAGAGTTGGAATGGTGTTTAGAAAAAGGAGCGCGAACTATTGTGATGAGGCCAGCACCGGTTTGGACCCAAGAGGGTCAGCTGTCTCCCGGAGACCCAGTCTTTGATCCGTTTTGGTCACGTGTTAATGAAGCGGGGATCACAACTGTTATTCATGCGGGTGACAGCGGATATTCCTCCCAAGGTTACGCAGAAGACGCCTTTGGGAGCAGCATGACTGGACGATACCGACCATCAATAAAAGCTTTCAGTATTGAAAGAGCTGCACATGACTGGTTAATCACGATGTCAATGGAACGCATGTACACGCGTTTTCCAAATTTACGCATAGCGTCAGTCGAAAATGGCGCAGATTATTTAGACATGCTTTTTAGAAAACTTAAACAGCAAGCAAAGAAATCTCCCAGCTGGTTTGATGAAGATCCCGTCGAACTTTTTCGTCAACATGTATGGATGAATCCATTTTGGGAAGACAACGTTTATGAGATTATTGAATTAATGGGTGCTGACCATGTCATCTTTGGCTCCGACTGGCCCCACATTGAAGGTATGCCAACCCCTCTCGATTACTTAGAGGAGGTCAAAAACTTAAATGATGGTGATTTGCAGCTTGTAATGAGAGATAACACGCGGTACTTGAATGTTCCTAGAAGCCTCTAGCAAGTAAAAGTAGTCAATCATGTCAGAATGGGAACCTGAATTAGAAGAATTAAAGTTCCGTGAATCCTTGGCAGAAAAAATGGGCGGCAGCGAAAAAGTTGAACGCCAGAATGAAAGAGGCAAATTAAATATAAGAGAGAGAATCGCACTTTTGCTGGACAAAGATTCTTTTCATGAAATTGGGAAAATTGCTGGTAAAGCCACATATGACGAGAATGGAGAACTACTTGATCTTCAGGCTTCAAATTTCATTTTCGGCAGAGGGCGGATAGACAACCGAACGGTTGTCATAGCAGGAGACGACTTCACGGTTAGAGGTGGAGCAGCAGATGCATCGATAATCACAAAGCAGGTTGCTGCTGAACAAATGGCCAATGAATTAAACCTTCCAATAATCAGGTTAATTGATGGAACGGGTGGAGGCGGTTCTGTCAAGACGCTCGATCCTAATGAGCATTCCAAGGGCTCAATTAGCGCCAATACTTACGGAAGAGGTGCTAGAACCTATGTGCCTTTAAACCCTGGATGGGAGTACGTGATTTCAAATCTAGCGACGGTACCCACAGTCTCTTTATGTTTAGGTCCAGTGGCGGGATTGGGAGCTGCCCGAGCAGTATCAAGCCACTATTCGGTGATGGTAAAAGACCTCTCTCAACTTTTCGTAGCAGGGCCACCAGTTGTAAACGCATTAGGAATAGAGGAGGTAGACAAAGAGAGTCTGGGAGGTAGTCGAATCCAAGCTCGAAACGGTTCGATAGATGATGAAGTTGAATCCGAGGAAGAAGCATTTGCAGCTGCGCGAAAGTTTCTCTCGTATCTGCCATCTTCTACGTTCGAAAACTCAGAAAAATTATCAACGGAGGACTCCACGTCACGAACGGATCCCAACTTAAATGACATAATTCCTAGGGATAGGCGAAAAGTCTACAGAATGAGGAACATAATAGAGTCGGTTTTCGACGTGCATTCCTTCTTTGAAATGTCAGCATCTTTTGGACGTTCTGCAATCACGGGGTTAGCCCGATTAGATGGTTGGCCCGTGGCTGTATTGGCTGGAGATCCTTATCACTATGGCGGAGGCTGGACAGCAGATGCTGCACAAAAAGTTGTTCGTTTTGTCGACCTCGCTGAAACTTTTCATTTACCTGTTGTGCACTTAGTAGACAACCCAGGTTTCGTTATCGGAACAGAGTCTGAAAAACAGGCAACGATCCGTCATGGTGCACGAGCTTTAGCAGCTATATATCAAGCAAGTGTCCCTTGGTGTTCGATTCTTGTACGTAAAGCCTTTGGAGTGGCAGGTGCGGCTCATTCTCCTGGTCAAAGATTCCAATATCGTTATGCATGGCCGTCAGGCGACTGGGGATCTCTTCCTGTTGAAGGAGGAGTTGCAGCTGCCTACAGTGCTGAGTTGAAAAATTCTGAAAACCCGGAACAACTACTTGAAGAGATAACAGAAAGATTGAATAAGGTTCGTTCACCCTTTAGAACGGCAGAGGCATTTTTGGTTGAAGAGATCATAGAACCCGCTAAAACCAGACCACTTTTGTGCGAATTCGCTAACCTAGCAGCACCACTTAGAGGCAGATCTTCCTCCAGTTTTGGGTATAGGCCGTAAAATTCTCTATAGACGCTAGACAACTTCCAAAATGGCGACGACACTGTCTTGCTCCACCTGGTCTCCTTCAGTGATTAGAAGTTTTCGCACTATTCCTGTTCTAGGTGATTCGATGGGAATCTCCATCTTCATCGACTCAATAATTAGAACTGTTTCTCCTACTTGAACGGTCTGACCTACTTTTGCTACAACTTTCCAAACTGTCCCTTGCACGGGTGTTTCTAGTTGCATCTCATCCATATCTAGATTTGAGCACCAAGTTGGTTGGAGAGCAATATTGGATATCAAATATTGCTCTGTATAGGGTCTTGGTATGTCAGCTTGTCCGACTTTAGAGACAGAAAATCTCATATTAAGACCATTTAAGGACGGAGATATAAATGACTTTTTCTCGATGATGGACAGTCGTGAAGTTCGTGAAGCTTTGCATGTTTCAGATGAGTATGGTCTTTCTGAGGCGTTTCACGCTATGACAGCATGGCTTGGCCAGTGGGAGTTGCGCGGCACGGGGCACTGGGCACTTGAAGAGAAGAGATCAGGAAAATTTGTCGGACGGGCAGGGTTACATAAACCTGAACGTCATGACTGGCCAGGTGTGGAGGTTGGCTGGGCACTCCACCCAGACTATTGGGGACGAGGTTATGCCACTGAAGCAGGAGAAGCAGCAGTGCACTACGGATTCGATGAGCTTAAAGTAGACAAACTATTCAGTTGCATTTTGCCAGAAAACTATCGGTCACAGGCTGTAGCAAAGCGGCTTGGTTTTGAATTTTTGGAAGAGAAGATTTTGGCATTTTTTCCAAAATTGCCCCATGGGATTTGGGTATTAAACAGAAAGTAGCTGCATTTAGTTAGCAAGAATTAATGGGTCAGCATTTAATTTATTTACAACTAGTTGATCGCATACTGGGTCCTTCATAACGGTTATACCAGATGCCCTATCTATCAGACGCACTAAGGACGCTTCTTTTGTATTGACTGTCGCCCAACTGTCAAAACGGAAAAGCTCTCCGGTTGAAACACGTAACAACCAAGGCAATTTGGTTCCGTTACATTCACGTACCACCACAACATCTCCTGGTTCACCGAATTGGTATCGGTACCCTAAGTGTTCAATGATCGGACCATCTTCTGAGACAGTAATGGGTTGATCAATGACACGTTCTGCTTTTTCATTGTCACTAAAAATAGTGAAATAGACTATTAAACCTAAGAGAAGCAACAAGGTGCATATTTGAAACACTGTCTTTTTTGTTGACCATGTTGGTAATTCCCCAACTAGGGCAGAAATCTCACTTGTCTCAGGTTCTTTTTTCAGACTTTCGTTCATTTTTTCTTATAAATAGACATTCGCCGACATGCAAACCATACGTCTTGAAGACACAATCACAAAATTTTTAATAAATAGAAAATGAAATAAGCATGCATAGCATCGATTTTAAGATGGTCTAATATTCAAAAATGGATGATGGCTCAATCAATTCAAATATAAAGGTTCAATGGATGAGCAGTAATGAAGCTGCTCAACGTCTTGGTGTTACGACAGCCACTTTGTACAGGTTCATAGATGAAGGCCGTTTACCCGCATACCGAATGGGAAGAGTGATAAGACTAAAAGAAAGTGAATTGGAAGATTTTGAAAGAACCTGCCTGATACAACCAGGGTCTTTGTCTCATTTAATTCAAGAGTGACTAAATACCCTGCGTAAACCCAATTATTCCTATACAGATAGGGTAAATTCATATAAGAATTTTCGAAAATATACCCAGCAGGTTTTCATTGAACCCTTTTTCTAACCAAATTAAGGATGTTTTTCCAGACACCGTTTCGATCGGTAAAGCGCGTAATTCAGCGTTAGAACAACTTTCAGAAACTGAATTCCCAAGTCCTCAACAAGAGATATGGAAATATTCGAAAATTTTCAATCTTGATTTAGAATCTCTTAATCCCTCTTTTAATAGTCCTGATGACAAAAAAACTGAGCCAAGTTTCTTGGACATAAAAGATTCGGGCTTGATTTCGATCAATGATGGGTGGTTAGGGAACCCAAAAAGCAGTGACTTTTTAGATTCCTCCCAAGGATATTTAGGGTCTTTAGCAAACATGGGTAATGAGTTATCTCATATCGAAGAAAATTTTGATAAGCCGAAAGACTTCTTCGATTGCTTAAATCGTGCTTATAACCCTGAGACTTTGGTGATACATGTTCCAGATGGAGTGAGACACGAATCCCCCATATACATAAAAATTCAATCTGTTACTTCAGGTTTGGTCGCCTGTCCAAGAATTGTAGTTAATTTAGGTGAAAACTCTGAAGTGAAAATAGTAGAACATCATTTGTCAGGTAATGCTGTATCTCTTTCAGTCCCGGTTTTGGATGTGCATGTTGGTCAGAACAGCCGTTTGAAACATTGTGTGATACAGGATTTAGGAGAAGAAACATGGCAGGTCTCCAAACAGAATTTTGAACTTGAAAAAAATTCCTATGTTGAAATGTTCACGGCTGCTTTCGGAGGTGATTACGCTAGGAGCGAAATACGTTGCAATCTAAAGGGGAGAGGCTCAGAAGCTTATTCGGCAGCCGCTTATTTTGGTACTAAAGAGCAGACTTTAGATTTTCGCACTTTCCAAAAACACGAAGCTCCCGATACTACAAGCAAGCTACTTTTCAAGGGGGCTTTAGATGAAGATTCTCGGTCAATTTATTCAGGATTAATAAAAGTCTTACCAGAAGCAATTCGAACAAAAGCTCAACAGACGAATAGAAACATAAAACTTTCTGAAAATGCTTGGGCCGAAAGCGTTCCTAACCTCGAAATAGAGACTAACGATGTGGTTTGCAACCATGCATCAACTGTTTCAGGAATTGACGAAGAGCAACTTTTTTACTTGGAAAGCAAAGGTGTAGAGACTTCAGTGGCGGAGCGTTTAATTATTGCAGGATTCTTTGATGAGGTTATTTCTAAAGTTTTTGATTCCCTGCTGGTTGAAGAAGCTACTTCTATTTTGACTAAAGCACTACAAAATCGGTCTGAGTCTCGAGATATACAATGAAAGAACTAAAGATTTGCGAACTAACAGAACTTGAAGAAGCAATTCCCCGACGCGTAGAGCTAGAAGAAGAAAAACTAGCTTTGGTCTTAGTGGATGGAAAAGTCTACGCCATAGAAGATAATTGCAGCCATGAAGATGTAGCTCTTTCTGAAGGTGAAGTGGATATAGAGGAATGCGCTTTGGAATGTTGGAAACATGGGAGCCTTTTTTCACTAAAGACGGGTGAAGCTTTGAGCCTTCCAGCTATTAAAAGTGTAAAAACCTACGAGATTCGAGTTATTGGTAAAGATGTTGTGTTGGTGGGCGAATGACGAACGAAAAACTTCTTATCATCGAAGGGCTTTGTGCCAATGCAGGGAGTAAAGAGGTATTGAAAGGGGTTGATATTCAAATACGGCCTTCTGAAGTACATGCGGTTATGGGTCCAAATGGCTCAGGCAAATCAACTCTTGCGCATGTTTTGATGGGCCGGCCTGGTTATAAAGTAACCTCCGGTTCAATTACAGTTGATGGGATTGATATTCTCCCTCTTAAAACATGGGAGAGAGCACAGGCCGGAATGTTTATAGCAATGCAGCAGCCGATTGAAGTGCCGGGTGTAAAAATAACAGATTTGATTACTGAAAGAGCTGTCAGATCTGGTCTTGACCCTAAAGAATCGCTTTCTTTGCTTCATGAGGAAGCAAAGAATTTGCGAATTGACGAAAACTTTGTCGATAGAGAATTAAATGTTGATTTATCAGGCGGCGAGAAAAAAAGAAATGAAACACTTCAGCTCCTAGTCTCTAAACCAAGTTACGCGATACTGGATGAAATTGATTCTGGTTTAGACATAGATTCTCTTGTTTTAATCTCAAAACGAATACAAAAAGCAACGGAAGACAGTCAATTGGGTGTGCTGGCTATAACACACTTCAGCCGATTGTTAGAGATTCTCGAACCTGACAAAATTCACGTTCTTGTAGATGGCCAGATAGTCGAAACTGGTTCAGCAGAGCTGGCGGTTCAATTAGAAGAAGAGGGTTATCAAAAGTTTTTAAAGAAGGTTTAAGTTGCAAGAGCGATTACTAGATACAGCAGAGTTAGAAGCACTAATTAAAAAGTTCCCAAAATGGGAGTACCGAGAAGATAGTTTGAAACAAGAGTTCACGTTTGGCGACTTTCGTGAAGCATTTGAATTTATGGTCCAGGTAGCTGAGATAGCTGAGAGTATTGACCATCACCCCGATTGGTCAAACTCTTGGAACAAAGTATCTATTTCAATTTCTACTCATTCCGCAGGCGGACTAACCGCCCTTGACCTTAAATTTGTAGAAAAAGTGGAGACTCTTTCAGATTTTTAATTCTCCACTGAACTAATTATCTGATCAAAAGTGTTCCACCCGAGGGTTGCACATTTAATTCTTACTGGGTATTTAACCACACCTTTTAAGGCCTCTAGGTCCCCTAAAGAAGATGGTGCTCCGTCTGAGCTATTTTCTTCTGAATTTAAATCATTTTCATGGATGGACATCATTTCTTTGAATCGTTCAAACACACCTTTTGCTTCATCCAAAGTCTTCCCAATGACAGATTCTGTCATCATTGAAGCGGAAGCTTGGCTTATAGAACATCCTTGTCCACCTATGCGAATTTCTTTTATCACTTTGCCCTCAAGAAGTACATAGACTTTCACATCATCTCCACAAAGAGGATTAAAACCCTCTTCCATAATTGCTGGAGGCGTTGGTAGTTCACCTTTATTCCTAGGACTCCGATAGTGATCGAGAATTACCTCTTTGTATAAATCTTCAAGCCCAGTCATGATTTCTCCAAATCAGTTTTAAGCAAAAATTTTCCCAGCTTCATTTATAGCATCGGCTAAAACGTCTATGTCAGACTCGTCGTTATAAATATATAAGGAAGCTCTAGCTGTGGCAGGCAGTCCCATAAGTTTCATCAAAGGTTTGCAACAATGATGTCCAGCCCGTACGCAAACGCCATGTTGATCTAGAACTTGACTCAAATCATGAGGATGTACATCACGGTAAGATAAAGAAAGAACACCTGACCTCTCAAGTGAGCTCTCGGGGCCGTGTATGACTAAATCATTGCCAAATCTGTCATTTAACATTTGCAAAGCATAAGAAGTGAGTTTTTGCTCGTGCTCCCGAATTGCCCCCATCCCGATTTTTTCTAGGTAACTAATGGCGACGCCAAGACCGATTATCTCAGCAATGGGTGGAGTTCCTGCTTCAAATTTCCAAGGAAGCTCATTAGGGGTGAAACCATCAGAGGTGACGTTCAAAATCATTTCACCTCCACCAAGAAAAGGAGGCATATTTTCAAGTATTTCCAAGCGTCCCCAAAGAACACCAATGCCGGTAGGCCCACACATTTTGTGTCCGCTAAAAGCTATAAAATCAGCATCTAGGTCGGTTACATCAGTTTCAAAATGGGGTGCTGACTGACACGCATCAACAAGGCAGAGCGCACCTACTTTGTGGGCTGCCTCAATAAGTTCTTTTACAGGGTTTATAGTGCCCAAGGCGTTAGAAACGGAAGTTACGCAAAGAAGTTTTACCCCTTTTAGCAATTCGTCAATATTTTCTAAATCAAGTCTCCCATCGTGAGTTATGGGAATCCAACGGATTTCTATATTTCGTTCGCTAGAGAGCTGCTGCCATGGAACTATATTCGAGTGGTGTTCTAGCGAGCTTAAAAGAATCACGTCACCTTCATTTAGTTCGCTGCGTCCCCAACTGTAGGCAACCAGATTTATTGCTTCGGTAGCATTTTTTGTGAAAATTATTTCTTTTGTAGAGGAAGAGTTAATGAAACGATGCAGCTTCTGGCGTGTTTCTTCAACCTCTGCAGTCGCAAGTTCTGCAATGTGGTAGGCGCCTCTGTGGACATTTGCATTTATTTCTTTGTAATAATCATTCATCCGTTCGATTACTTCAATTGGTTTTTGAGAGGTAGCAGCAGAGTCAAGATAAACAATTGGACTGCCATTGACTGAGCGCTCCAAGAGGGGGAAACCTTTTTTGATAACTTTGGAGTCGAAATTAGATTTACTCATAAGTTGGTATCTCGAAAAGATTCATAGCCAGAAGATTCAAGCTTTTCAACTATTTCATTTCCACCTCTTGCAACAATTCGTCCATCTATAATGACGTGAACGAAATCTGGATTCAGGTGATCCAAAAGCCTTTGATAGTGGGTGATCGTTAGCACTCCTAGATCAGAGTTCTTTTCCCTAACTTTTGCAACACCATCAGCTACTACACCTAAGGCATCGATATCAAGACCAGAATCTGTTTCATCAAGAATTGCTATCTCAGGTTCAAGAATAGCCATTTGGAGAATTTCATTTCTTTTTTTCTCACCACCTGAAAAGCCTTCATTTAGGTAGCGCTCTGCGAAAGAAGGATCCATGTTGAGTCTTTCTAGCCAATCCATAATAGAAAGTCGTAATTCTAAAACTGACATTTGCATATCTTTACGTGCCGAAAGTGCTTGTCGTAAAAAATTAATAACTGATACTCCAGCGACTTCGTGCGGATACTGGAATGCTAAAAAAATACCTGACTTTCCTCGCATTTCTGCTGACCAATCTGTTATATCTTCACCGCGGAATTTAATCGAACCACCGGTCACCGAGTACTCAGGGCTACCCAGTAATACTGAAGCTAAGGTTGATTTACCCGAACCATTTGGACCCATTAAAGCGTGAACTTCCCCTTCATTAATGGTCATGTTTATTCCGTTTAGAATAAGTGTGCCGTCTTCAGCAGAGGCATGTAAATCAGTAATTTCGAATAATACTGGGCTGGATTTCGACACGTTACAAGTCTATTGAGAGCTTTCAATTACCACTATCAGCATAGGGTTAATTATGTCACCTATTTTTAAGTGATATTTTCCAAGCTCGGAAATTTTCATGACTTTCACCATCTGCTCCCACGCCATTTCCTGTTCCATCTGGAAAAAGTCTAAATGTACAAATTTCTTGCTCTTCACTAAGAGAAACTGCTACGTATCTGGCATCACTCCGACGGGCAGGCCCGGCACGCCAGAGTGACCAATTGCCTATTCTTCGTTTATAGGCAATTTTTACTGACCCTAAATCATCTCCGGATGATAAAAGACCTTTTGGTGCTTCCACCCATGCTTCTGCAGCTATGTTTTTGTCTCTTAAAGGAGTGTCAGGCAGTTCCCAAGTGTGAACAGGTGTGTAGTCAAAAGGTCGATCGTCAGCTGGGAGTGCCAACGGTTTTTGATTCACCAGCCTCGAGCTGCCCATTCATCTAGGGAAGGGCTCTCGTTTGCAATAGTTGTGTCAGTCCCATGTCCAGGAAAGACTAAAGTTTCTGGAGAAAGTTGACTGAAGAGTCGATTTTCTATGGATCGAATTATTTGTTCAAAATCGCCTCCTTCGAATTCAGTAGTTCCCGGTCCTCCGGGGAAAAGTGTGTCACCTGAAAAAAGAATAGGAGAGTTTTCCAGTTTAAAACAGATGGACCCTGGTGTATGACCGGGGGTCATGATTGTATGAAGTCGTAGTCGCCCTATTTCGATGACAGATTGATCTTCAAGAAGGTAGTCGTAGCTTGGTAACATTCCTGCATCGGCACTAGTTACGCCAACTTCATAACCTGCTTCTCTTATCGCCGGAACAGCTTGTATATGATCCCAGTGCCCGTGAGTCTCTAGAACGGTTTTAACATTTAGAGCCTTACATAAATCAAGTAATTTATCGTGTTCATTCGCAGCATCAATAAGGACGCTTTCGCCTGTTTCACGGCAACGCAGGAAAAAAACGTTATTATCCAAATCACCAACGACGATTCTGTGAATTTCAGACTGAGTGTCACAATAATGCAATGAAACACCAGGAACCCCAGTTTTAGGGTGGTCTGCATGGGAACAAGGCGAAGAAAAGGGTGAAGAGGGCATTTGCTCTGAGTTTTCGTTATTATCCATTAAGAATCATGTTAGCAATGAGGGACCAAGAGTGGTTCCACCCCGATATCGTCGAGTATTGAAATCCAAATAAGTATATATTTCCTGAGAGTAGATTTAAGGAGCCAAAAAGTGAATTTTGCCTTTACAGAGGAACAGGAACAGTTAAGAGAATTTGTTAATCAGTTCATGGAGAGTTATTCGCCGGAAGCCAAAGTCAGAGAATTAATGGAGACTGATCTTGGCTATGACTCAGATACATGGTCATTGATGGCTGAACAATTAGGTCTTCAAAGTCTGATAATTCCTGAAGAGTATGGGGGACAGGGCTTTGGATATGTTGAATTAGTAGTGGTTTTGGAAGAAATGGGAAGAGCTTTGTTGTGCTCGCCTTTCTTCTCGACTGTTGTCCTTGCGGCCAATACTCTCATTCATTCAGGCGATGATGCCGCTAAATCAGAATTTTTACCTGGAATAGCAAGCGGGGAAACGATTGCCACTCTGGCTTTCACAGAAGAAAGTGGAAAATGGGGAAGTGATGGCATATCAATGCTTGCTACTTCTTCGAGTGATGGCTGGGAACTTAGTGGAACAAAAATGTATGTTCTTGATGGAAATTTAGCTTCTTTAATTATTGTTGCTGCTTGCACTGACAAAGGAATTTCATTATTCAAAGTTGATGGTGATTCTGATGGACTATCTCGCACGCAGTTAGCAACTATGGATATGACCAGAAAACAGTCACGTCTAGATTTTGAAAATGTTAAAGCAACTCTTATAGGCGAAGATGGAGAAGGCTGGGCCACTCTTGAAAGGGTCCTTGATTTAGCTGCTGTTGCACTCGCAGCTGAACAAGTAGGGGGAGCTCAACAGTGCCTTGATACAGCAGTTCAATATGCGAAAGACAGGGTTCAGTTTGGTCGCCCAATAGGCAGTTTCCAAGCGATTAAACATAAGTGTGCGGACATGCTATTAGAAGTTGAGTCCGCTAAGTCAGCTGCCTATTATGCCGGTTGGTGTGCTGCCGAACTTAATGAAGAACTACCTTCGGTAGCTAGCTTGGCAAAGGCTTATTGCTCTGAAGCTTATTTCAATACGACAGCTGAAAATATTCAAATTCA
>MDSW01213179.1_pt1 | contig 16382 bp, 10 predicted proteins | sample 811171 | NCBI WGS metagenome assembly MDSW01 (sample SAMN05326641, study PRJNA326480) | marine metagenome | isolation source: seawater | place: Atlantic Ocean: North West | collected 2012
AATTCACATCAAAAGTATCTATATTATTAATATCATCAGTAGATGAAATAGGATTACTGAATTTCGGGCCTTCACCTTCATGAAAACCAAGGCCAAGATTTAATGCATCCGGTATAGTTAAAATATCTGAAAATAAGATTGATGCATCGAGATTGAATCGCTCAATAGGTTGCATTGCAAGCTCCGCGCATGTCTTAGGTTCTTTGCACATGTCTAGAAAATTTGAATAATTTTTTCTTATTTTTTGATACTCAGGAAGATATCTGCCTGCTTGACGCATAAACCAAACCGGAGGAATAGTATTTGATTTCAAGTCTAAAGCTCTTAAAAATTTTGAATCTTTCATTAAGAAACAAATTGTATGATACTTTTAGCAGCTTCCCTTCCTTCCCAAATTGCTGTAACTACTAAATCAGAGCCTCTAACCATATCTCCACCAGCAAAAATTTTTGGATTGGACGATTGAAATTTTAAGTTTTGTTCTTCTGGGGCTACCACCAATCCAGCTTCATCTGTTTGAATTGTGAAATCTTTAAACCAGTCAGCTGGGTTAGCCCTAAATCCAAAAGCAATTACAACTTCATCAGCAGGAAAAATCTTTTCACTGCCCTGGATTGGGACAGGAACTTGTCTGCCATTTTGGTCAGGCTCTCCAAGTTTTGTTTGGATTGTTTTTACTCCCTCAACATTATCTTTTCCAATAATCTCTATTGGTTGAATATTGAATTCAAACTGAACTCCTTCCTCTTTTGCATTCACCACCTCTTTTCTTGAGCCAGGCATATTTTTTTCATCTCTTCTGTAAAGACAAGTAACAGACTTAGCACCCTGTCTGATAGCTGTTCTATTACAATCCATGGCAGTATCTCCGCCTCCCAAGATAACAACATCTTTATTCTTAAAATTTATATAGTCGGATTTTTTTTGTTGAAATTTAAGAAGATGATTTGTATTACCGATTAAGTAGTCAATTGCTTTGTGTACTTGGGGCAAATCTTCTCCCTGGAAACCTCCTTCAAGAGAAGTATAGGTACCCATGCCAAGAAAAATTGCATCATATTTATTAAATAATTTTTTTAGGGCAATATCCTTGCCAATTTCTTTATTTAAATGAAATTTAATGCCCATTTCCTCAAGAATTTTTCTTCTTCTTCGCACAACGCTCTTTTCTAGCTTAAATTCCGGAATCCCAAAAGTAAGCAGGCCTCCTATTTCTGGTTGTTTATCAAAAACATCACAATTTATTCCTGCTCTTATTAGGATGTCTGCACAACCTATACCAGCTGGCCCAGCTCCAATTATTGCTACTTTCTTATTAGTCCAAACTCTATTACTTAGGTCAGGCTTCCATCCCATATCAATGGCTTTATCAGTGATAAATTTTTCAATGTTACCTATACTGACTGCTCCAAAGCCATCATTGAGTGTACAAGCTCCCTCACATAGGCGATCTTGAGGGCAAACTCTGCCACACATTTCTGGCAGCGAATTAGTTTGATGACATAGATCGGCGGCCTCCCAAATATTGCCTTCATTAACCAGCTTTAACCAATCGGGTATGTAATTATGTACAGGACATTTCCATTCGCAATATGGGTTACCACAGTCTAAACATCTGTGAGACTGATTTGATGCTTCTGACTGATTATAATCACCATAAATTTCAACAAAATTTATTTTTCTTTCTTCTATATTTTTTTTATTAGGATCAAACCTGCCAACTTCCAAAAATTGAAAATCATTTTCTACAGGAACATGCTCAATATATTCAGACCGTGATTTAAAATTTTCTGAGGAGGAAGCAGATTCAAGGGGCATAGTATTTTTAATAAGCAACTCCCTCTGCCAATCAAATAACATAGCTTTAGCTTCTTCTAAATCAGTTATTGGTGCGAAAGACTTAGTGACATATTTTCTGTTTAATCTAATTTTTCCGTAAAAAAATGGCGAGCGTGGTTGAGTAAATAGCATAAGACCTTTATCAATCTTATATTGTTTGTTCTTCATGCTCATAAAATTAAAAAATTGTGCGTGATATGTATGACATAGTATGACATTTTTGTGGTAATATGTATATTTTTATGCCACAACAAAATAAAACATCATCGTTATATTCTGAATCTCAAGCCAAAGATAATTGTGGTTTTGGTCTTATAGTTAACCGAAATGGCGGACTAAAAAGAGAGGTAGTAACTCGCTCTATAGCAGGTTTGACCAGCATGACACACAGAGGTGCAATTGGCTCTGATGGCAAAACAGGAGATGGTTGCGGACTTTTATTTGATTTAAATCGAAAATTTTTTCAAAAAAGAATTAAAAAAGAATTCAATATTGAACTACCTGAATTATTTGGAGTAGCTCAAATATTTACATCTAATAAAATAAAAAAAGATATAGAAACTATTACTTCAATCCTTGAATCAGAGAACTTAACATTCGTTTGCAAAAGAAGAGTACCCATTAACGAGTCAGTCTTGGGTGAGATTGCATTGGAGTCGCTTCCAAAAATAAGTCAAATTTTTATTGCTCCAATTACAAGAGATTTTAATAAAGAAAGATTTGAATCGTGTCTGTTACAAGCCAGAAAGAAGATTGAAGAAATTTATAACGATGAAGAGAAGTTATACATATGCAGCATGTCTAGTCAAACTATTGTTTATAAGGGGTTGATGTTACCGGATGCAATAAGTAAGTTTTATTTGGACATAAATAAAAAATCATTTACTGCAAAAATTTGTCTATTTCATCAGAGGTTCTCGACAAATACTCAGCCTAGATGGCACTTGGCTCAACCATTTAGATTGCTTGCTCATAATGGAGAGATTAATGCAATAAGAGGTAATAGAAACTGGGTTAAAGCACGCGCTTCTAAGTTTTCAACCCCTCTTATTCCTGGCATCAGTGATTTTAAATCATTAGTAAACGAAACTGGCTCAGATTCGTCTGCCTTGGATAATATGATTGAATTACTAGTTAAAGGAGGAATAAATTTTTTTAGATCCATAAGAATGGTTTTGCCACCAGCATGGCAAAACATTCATACAATGGATCCTGAGGTTAGAGCTTTTCATGAGTATAACTCTATGCATATGGAAGCTTGGGATGGCCCAGCAGGCATAGTAATGTCTGATGGAGAGTGGGCCATATGCGTCTTAGATAGAAACGGCCTTAGACCTTCTCGATATCAAGTTTTAAAAAATGGCATGATTAGCGTAGCTTCAGAAACAGGAATTTATCCAGTTGAGGATGATGAGATCTTACTAAAAGGGCGCTTAAGTCCAGGTGGAATTTTTGCAGTTAATACTGATTCTGGAGAAATTCTTGATCAGAAAGTTGTTGACGATAGACTCAAAAAAAATAAACCTTACAGAGATTGGTTGAAAAAGTCTGCTATTTACCTTGAATCAACACTTGATGCTTTTGAGGGTCCAGGCATAAAAAAGATACCTCACTCAGATCTTATTAAGTCATCCAAACTCTTTTCTTTGTTTAATGAAGAAAGAGTTTCAGTAATTAAGCCCCTTGCAATGGACGGCCTAGAGGGAACTGGCTCAATGGGAGATGATACCGCTTTAGCAATGCTTAGCTCCATGCCTCGATCAATTTATGATTATTTTAGACAACAATTTGCTCAGGTAACCAATCCACCGATCGACTCATTAAGAGAAACAAGCGTTATGTCATTAGAGGCCTGTTTTGGTCCTGAGTTAAACATTTTTGAAGAAACCAAAGATCATGCAAAAAGGATTGTTAGCACCTCTCCAGTTTTATCTCATAAGAAACTATCATCATTGCTAAAAAATTCATATTTCCCCACTAAAACTTTTGATTTGCAATATTCTCCAAGATCTAATCTAAAGGATGCACTTCGTGAATTAACAGAGAAAGTTGTTTCTTCAGTTAAAAAAGGTGATGTGATAATACATTTAAATGAAAAGTTACCTGAAGGTAATAAACTCTCAATCAATGCATTGCTTGCAGTTGGATGTATTCATCAAGAGTTAGTTCGTATGGGCTTAAGATCTGATGCTAATTTAATTGTTAGCTCGGCTACAGCTAGAGATACACATCAAATTGCATGTTTATTGAGTTTTGGTGCAACCGCTGTATATCCATGGCTCGCATTCCAAATCATTTTGGATTTAACTCACCGTAAAGAACTAAAGGGTAGCCCAACAGCAAATTGTGCTAAGTACAGAAAAGGCATAAATAAAGGCCTCTTAAAAATTATTTCTAAAATAGGTATTTCAACAATTTCAAGTTATCGAGGTTCTCAATTGCATGAAATAGTTGGCCTTAATGCAGATATTGTTAATTATTCATTCACAAATACAGTAAGTAGAGTTGGAGGAAAAACTTTTGAAGATTTAGATCAGGAAATGAGATCTTTGAAAGAATATGCTGATTCAAATGTAAGCGAAATAGGTCTTGGAGGTTTATTAAAATTTGTTCATGGCGGTGAGTACCATACGTATAACCCAGAGGTAGTAAAAAAGTTACAAGAAGCAGTTAAAACAGGTTCTAAAGATGCATATCAGGAATACGCCAATTTGGTAAATCACCGACCGCCTGCAATGTTAAGAGACTTGCTAGAGATTAACTATCCAAAGAAAGTTAAAAAGGTTAAACCAGTAGAAATTAGTCAGTTATTAAAAAAATTTGATTCTGCTGGCATGAGTCTTGGAGCTTTATCACCAGACGCCCATGAAACTCTAGCAGAAGCAATGAATAGCATGGGAGCAAGATCAAATTCTGGAGAGGGTGGTGAGGCAAAAGAAAGATATGGAACTTCTAAGATGTCCAAAATCAAGCAGGTTGCTTCCGGCCGTTTTGGAGTAACTCCTGAGTATTTAGTTAATGCTGAGGTACTACAAATTAAGATCGCGCAGGGCGCTAAACCTGGTGAGGGTGGTCAGTTACCAGGAGGCAAGGTTAATCCATTGATTGCAAAGCTCAGATACTCAACACCTGGGATAACTCTTATTTCACCGCCACCTCATCATGATATTTATTCCATTGAAGATTTAGCTCAATTAATTTTTGATCTAAAGCAAGTTAATTCAGATGCGTTAGTTTCTGTAAAGCTAGTTTCAGAGCCGGGAGTAGGAACCATTGCAGCCGGAGTAGCAAAAGCTTATGCAGATTTAATTACAATTTCTGGTCATGATGGCGGGACAGGAGCAAGTCCACTATCCTCTATTAGATATGCAGGGTCGCCATGGGAATTAGGTCTATCAGAGGCACATCAAGCTCTTAGGGCAAGTAACTTAAGACATAAAGTTAGACTTCAAGCTGATGGAGGCCTTAAAACGGGTCTCGATGTTGTAAAAGCAGCAATACTTGGGGCAGAATCATTTGGTTTTGGAACAGGCCCAATGATTGCTATGGGATGCAAATATCTAAGAATTTGTCATCTTAATAACTGTGCTACCGGAGTTGCCACTCAACGCAGAGACATAATTGATCATCACTATGTAGGTGAAAAGGAAAGAGTCATAAATTACTTTACATTCATAGCAAATGAAGTCCAAGAAATTCTGTCAAACTTGGGCGTTGAAAGTTTAGAGTCAATAATAGGGCAAACGCAATATTTAAAAGATATAACTCAGCTAGATCCCACTACAAAAAATATTGATTTAGCCCCTATTTTATTTTCTGATAAAAAATCTAACGCCCCACATTTTTGTAATACACCCTCAAACAATCCATGGGATAGAGCAAATTTAAATCAAAAAATGCTTAAAGATTTAAAACCATCAATCTCTGCGGGTGAGACTGCAGAGTTTTCTTATAAAATATCTAATCGTGATAGATCTGTTGGAGCTCAAGTTTCAGGTTTTATTGCATCCTTATATGGTGAAGCAGGTTGTAAACAAAAACAAAATATAAGTTTTTCTGGCTCTGCCGGTCAAAGTTTTGGAGCATGGAATGCAGCAGGACTGAATCTTAAGTTGAATGGTGATGCCAATGATTATGTAGGCAAAGGCATGAACGGAGGCAAGATTGTTATTTCGAGCACAGGAGAATATGCATCTAAAGATTTACCAGCTGTTTTAGCTGGTAACACAGCGCTGTATGGAGCAACTGGTGGTGAGTTATATGTGGGAGGCTTGGTTGGAGAAAGATTTGCTGTTAGAAATTCTGGCGCGACTGCTGTCATTGAGGGCGCTGGAGATCATTGTTGTGAATATATGACTGGAGGTCACGTAACTGTTTTAGGAGATGTAGGCTCAAACTTTGGAGCCGGCATGACTGGTGGTTTTGCTTATGTGCTTGATATAAATAGAAGATTTTTTGATCAATGTAATCGCAGTTTGGTGAATTTAGAGAGAATTGTCAGTGAGGAGATGGAATCTCACAGAAAATTTTTAAAACAAATTATTACCCGTCACATCAAAGAAACTAAAAGTGAAAGGGCTAAGTTAATTCTTGATGAATTTGATAGATATGAGCCTTCGTTTTGGCTTGTTTCACCAGCTGCATTAAATATTCAAGATTTATTGAAAGCAACCACAGCTAACGCTGCCTAACTAACCAAACTTTTTTTCAGATTATTTGAGTCAAATGAATTAGTGATAATCGCTTTTGATGGACCGCCTAAAAGTACTAAATTTAATTTTCCTGATCTAACTTTTTTATCTCTAAATATAAAAGGCTTCAAATCTTTGTATTGATATTGGTTTTTAGAAAGATCAAATTCATACATTTCTAATAAATCTTCAATTGCGTTTAAATATTTTTGAGAAATATGACCCTCAAAATATGAAATTCTTGAGGCAATTAGCATTCCCTTTGCCACAGCTTCTCCATGAAGAATTTTTTTATAATTTCCATGAGCTTCAATTGCGTGACCGAAAGTATGACCAAAATTTAATATCGCTCTAAGACCATTTTCCTTCTCATCTTTTGTAACAATTTCTGCCTTAGTTTTTATGGATTCAAAAATCACTTCTTCAATAATTTTTTTGTCCATTAATAAAATTTTTTGAACATTTTCTTTCAGGAGAGTAAAGAGATATTTATTCTTAATTAATGCATATTTTACAACTTCAGCTAGCCCAGCTCTGTACTCTCTTTGAGGTAGTGATGTCAAAACTGAGGTATCGATAATTACTCCTTTAGGATTATAAAAGGCACCAACAAGATTTTTGCCAGCAGAAATATTTATTGCAGTTTTACCACCAACAGATGAGTCAACTTGTGCAAGAAGGGTGGTTGGTATTTGTATAAATTGCACTCCTCTTAGATATGAGCTGGCTACATAACCTGCAATATCTCCAACAACTCCTCCACCAACCGCAATAATTGCATCGGTTCGATCAAAGTTATTTTCGGCCAAAAGATCTAGAATTTTTTGAAAGTTTTGAATGGATTTTGCTTGTTCGCCTTTTGTCAGAGTAACTGAAAAAACTTTGCTAAAGGCTTTGCTAATATAAGTAACTTTCCTTGTAATATTCAACGGCACTCCGTTATCAGAAATGATAAGAGCTTTATTGTGTTCTTTTAGCAGAGGACCAAGATTTTTTTTAGATATAGCATTTGCTGAAATAATTATTTTGTATTTCTTATCGTTTTTGCCAGCGAAGATTTCTTTAGCCATAGTTTTTCACAAGTTTGACTATCTCATTTGCAACTTCAGAGCCGCTTTTATTTTCTGTATAAATTATATGATCTGCAACTTCTTCATATTGAGTTTGCCTATCTTCTTGAAGTTTTTTGAGGATTTTTCTTGGATCTTTGTCTTTTAAGAGTGGCCGATCTTTATCTTTAGCTGTCCTTTCAATCTGAGTTTCAAGGGGAGTATGTAAATAAAAAACAGTTCCTCTAGATGCAAGGAGCTCTCTATTTTGTTCATCAATAATAATGCCTCCACCAGTTGCAAGCACTATGGAATTTAAAGCAACCAAGCTTTTCAATACCGAAGTTTCTCTTTTTCTAAAACCATCTTCTCCCTCTATGTCAAAGATCCAATCTATCGACACCCCAGTATTATTTTCAATGGTTGTGTCAGTATCATGAAAATCTAGAAATAGCTCTCCAGCCACAATTTTTCCAACAGTGGTTTTTCCTGAGCCCATAGGGCCAACAATAAAAATATTCATACTTAATTTTTAGATTGCTGATTCTATCATTTATAAGAGTAAAATAATTTTTATTCATGGATCAAAATATTTTAGAATTTGGTACTCAGCTTAAGAAATTAACTTTATGCTAATTAGATTAATAAATAGTTCACTAATTGTAGCTCTGATAGGAACTTTACTATCAATACTTTTAATCGGTGGAGGTTATTTTTTATTAAAACCAACTCTTCCAGAAATTAATCTTATAAGTGAAGATGTATTACAAATACCTTTAAAGGTTTATTCTTCAGATGGAGTTTTAATAGGTGAGTTTGGAGATCAGAAAAGAAGAACTATTGAATTTAAAGATATACCCAATAATCTTAAAAATGCATTTTTAGCAGCTGAAGACGACCAATTTTTTCAACATAATGGCATCAGGATTCCTTCACTTATAAGGGCTTTTTATCAAATGATCAGGTCTGGAGAAGTTGTCAGTGGGGGAGGGACAATTTCTATGCAGGTTGTTCGAGGATATTTATTATCAAGAGAACAAAAAATTATTAGAAAAATCAAAGAAATTTATTTAGCATTTGAACTTGAGAGCATTGCCTCTAAAGAAGAAATTCTTTCCCTATATTTAAATACAATATTTTTAGGGAATCGTTCATATGGGGTGGAAGCTGCTGCGAATCAATATTTTGCAAAGTCTATTAATGATTTAACTCTTGCTGAATCAGCCTTAATAGCTTCTTCTGCTCAACTTCCATCTAGAATAAATCCAGTTCGCTCTCCTGATCGCGCATTAGTAAGACGTAATTGGATTTTAAGCAGAATGTTTAAGCTTGGCTATATTGGAAAAGCTCAATATCTTCTTGCAAAGGATGAGCCAATTACTCTAAGTCAGCTGAAAACAAGGTTTTCTCTTGATGGACGCTATATTGCAGAAATAGCTAGACAGGCACTAATTGATAGGTATGGTTTATCTGTTTATAAAGACGGACTTTCAGTTTATACAACTATAGATTCTAAATTACAACAAGCAGCTCTTGATAGTATTAATAAAAATTTATACCTGTATGACAAAAGGCATGGTTGGAGAGAGCCAGTCAATTTATCAAACAGAATACCTGAAATTATTTTTACTGAGTTAAGAAATCAAAATACTGACATTCTCTACGAAACATCCAATCTTCAAGATGAGCTAGGCATGAATCAATTATTTATTTCTATTATCAGAGATTACTTTGAGAATTCAAAAAATCTAGATAGACACATTGGTGGAATAGTAATAGATGTTAAACCTGAGAGAATTATTTACTTAAGCAACTCATTTAAATTAGAGACTTTATCCTGGAATGATAAATACAAATGGGCTAGGCGCAAAATTAATATTGATAAACTTGGGCCAGTTCCTTCAAACTTTTACGACATACTGCGTTCTGGAGATTTTATATATCTAACTAATATTGATGGCGAAAATTACCTTGATCAAATTCCTGAGGCAGAGGCTGCTTTTATTTCAGTTAATCCAAATGACGGAGCTATTAAAACCTACATAGGAGGATTAAATTTCTCAAAAAGTAACTTTGATAGAGTTAGACAATCATTTCCTCAAGCTGGATCCAGCTTTAAGCCTTTCATTTACACTTCAGCATTTGCAAATGGTTACAATGCCTCAGATAAAATTAATGACGCACCTATTGTTTTTGAAGACTCAAACTTAGAGAGTAGTTGGCGTCCCGAAAATTATACTGGTAAGTTTTATGGCCCGATTAGATTAAGAGAAGCTTTAGTCCAATCAGTAAATTTGGTATCTATTAAGTTGCTCCGAGAAATGGGCATTTCTAATACCCAAGCTTTTTTAACTAGGTTTGGTTTTGAAAAATCTAGATTGGCACCGGATCTTTCTTTGGCATTGGGATCATCGAGTTTTTCACCAGCTGAAATGGTTAGAGCATATTCAATTTTAGCTAATTCTGAGAATCCTAAAGATCCATTTTTTATTGATAAAATTTTAAATAGGAAAGGAGATGTTATCTACAAACACTCAAACGCCTCACAGGAAAAAAACTCTCAAGATTCAGTTGATGCATTTCCTTGGTTTCAAACTCAGATTGCTGATGAAATAAAACCTTTTATTCTTTTACCGCCAATTAATAACCTTTCAGATCCTATAGATCCAAGAGTTGCCTTTATTACTAAAGATATTCTTCGTGAAGCTCTTTCAAGGGGAAGTAATGCAAGACAGGTTGGAGTACTAAAAAGAGAAGATATTGCCGGAAAGACTGGAACTACCAATAACGCAATTAGTACTTGGTTTTCAGGGTTTCATAATAACTTAGCTACAACAGTTTGGATTGGAACCGATGATTTTTCCTCACTAGGTGATAATGAGTTTGGTTCGAGTATTGCTCTTCCTGCTTGGGTTGATTTCATGAAAACAGCTTTGCTAGATCTACCAAATGAAACATGGAAAACTCCTGAAGGCCTTTCATATGTTCGGATTGACAGAGAGACCGGGAAGCCAGCTGCTCAGACAAGTAAAAATGCATATTTCGAACTTTTTTTAGATGCAGAAAATTAACTTTTAAAAATACTATTTGAAATTATAGCCCAATAATTTTCAATATAATTACTAGGTATTTCTTTGAATTTATTTCTAATAAATCTTGAAATAATACCTTCCATAATTGAAGTTATAAAATGAGCACTTTGTCCGGAAGTTAATTTTAAAGAATCTTTTTTTGAAGATAAAAGTTGTTTAATTGATAGTTCTAATCTTTCATAAAACTGATTTACCGCATCTATAACATTTTGCTCATTTGGGCCTAATGCCTCTCGAGATAATATTCTTGCAAAACCCTTATTTTTTTCTAAAAAGATCGCAAAGAAGAAAAATATCAAACGAACTTTTTCTTCAGGCCCAATATCTTTTTCTTTCTTTATCTTTCCAACTTTTTGAAAAATAGTTTCATCACAGAAAGTAAACAATTCCAGGAAGATAGATCTTTTGCTGGGAAAATGCCTATAAAGTGCTGCTTCGGTTATACCGCTCTCTGAAGCAAGAACAGCAGTTGTGATTTTGGTTGCATCTCTTTCCTCTAAGAGCTTGGCTAAGCTTTGAAGAATAATCTGCTTTCTATCCTTTGGCATTACTTTAGCTTAGCTTAATGTTGATCGTTTCATCAATTTTTTTGAGCTGTGTAAGAAACATATTTTCTATTTCATGAAGTCTTTTTTGAGAATTAGCTTCAAACCTTAACACAAGTTTTGGAGTTGTATTTGATGCTCTAAGCAATCCCCAACCATCTTCAAAATTCACTCTCAATCCATCAATTGTAATTTTATCAGCATTCCCAAAATCAGCTTTCATAATGAAATCTTCTACAATTTTGAATTTTTTATTTTCTTCAACAGCTAAATTCATCTCAGGGGTAGAGAAAGACTTCGGTAAATCTTTAACAATATTATCAAGCGAAGATTTAGACTTTTTAAGAATTTCTATAAGCCTAAAAGCAGCATAATGAGCATCATCAAAACCATACCATCTATCGTTGAAGAAAATATGACCGCTCATTTCACCAGCCAAAGGAGCTTTGGTTTTTTTCAATACATTTTTTATATGAAAATGTCCTGTAGGCGACATCAAAGGAATCCCTCCAGCATCGGCAATAATCTTGTTAAGCAAATTTGTACACTTAACATCAAAAACTATTTCCTTGCCTTGATTATTTTTTAAAACCTCTTTACTGAATATCATCATTAGTTGATCTGGATATATAATTTCTCCGTTACTAGATACAACACCGAGTCGATCCCCATCACCATCAAATGCAATTCCAATATCAGCCGATTCATTTTTTACAACTTTAATTAAATCTTGAAGATTTTCAATTTTTCCAGGATCTGGATGGTGGTTTGGAAAATTTCCATCAATTTTACAAAATAACTCAATTACTTGATGTCCCAGGCTACGAATTAATTTAGGAGCAATTTCACCTGCAGAACCATTTCCGCAATCTACTACAATTTTCATTGGATTGATGTTTGAGCTTGCTTGAGACATAACTTCATTTATGTATTCATCCATGATGTCTTGTTTAACGATTTCATTTCCTGAATTTTTTAAATTAACAAATTTATCTGAAATTAAATCAAGAATTTCTATTCCTGAAACCGGAGAATCATTAATTACAATTTTAAAACCATTGTAATTTTTTGGATTATGACTTCCGGTAATCATAATTCCTGATTTAGATTTTATTTTTTTTGCTGCAAAATAAAGCAGGGGGCTTGTAACAGTTCCTAAGTTTAAAACATTGATTCCGTAAGACTTTAATTCTCTTGAAAGGAGTTGTAAAAGATTATTTCCTGATAAACGCCCATCTCTTCCTAGAGCAATCTCATCAACTAGTTCATTGCGGCATTTTATTGCTACCGCTTTTGCAATAGCTTTTACTGAGAGATCATTGATCTGGTCTGGAACAACACCACGAATATCATATTCTCGAAAGATGGCTTCATCGATCATAATAATTTTAATTTCATTATATGAGTTGTTTTGTCATAATAACTGAGACTTAAAACCTTGCACAACATGTTTCTGAATACTGACTCTAAATTTATTTGGCTAAATGGCGATTTTCAGCCATTTGATAAAACAAATATTCATCTTTTGTCAAACACTCTTCATTATGGCATGGGAGTTTTCGAAGGTGTTAGAGCATATGAAACAAATGAAGGTGGCGCAATTTTTAGATTGTATGATCATACAAAGAGATTGTTTGATGCTGCTTCTAAGGTGAATATAACTATCCCATACTCGATAAAAGAATTGTGTGATGCACAAAAAGAATCAATGTCTAAAAATAATCTTCTTGAAGGTTATATCAGACCAATTGTTTTTCTTGGAAGTGAATCCATGGGATTGAGATCTCAAGATTCGCTTTCAGTAAATGTTGCGATTGCCTGTTGGGAATGGCCATCATATATGGATCCTGATGCCAAAAAGAATGGCATTTCAGTAATAAAATCACCATATCAACAATATGATAATCCTCTGTATTCAAATCATAAAATAATTGGAACATATGTTAATTCAATCATGGCAGTTAACGATGCTATTGCTAAAGGAGCTGAGGAAGCAATCTTAATGGACAAAAACGGGCATATATCGGAGGGAAGCGGAGAAAATCTTTTTATAGTCAAAAATTCACGTTTGTTAACCCCTACAACAGATTTTTGTTTAAATGGAATCACTCGACAAAGCGTCATATCCATAGCAAAAGATCTTAACTATGAAATAGAAGAAAAAGACCTAATTTTTGACGATCTATTGGGTGCCGATGAAGCATTTTATTCAGGTACTGCTGTAGAAATAACACCCATAACCAAAGTTAACGAGTCTAAAATTGGCTCAGGATCAATTGGACCAATCACTGAAATTCTTCAAAAAAAATATTCTGAAATAGTTTGTGGAAAAGACCTTAACTATTCAGATTGGCTCACGGCAATATAATTCTAAATTTAAATTGAATCAAAAATTAAATATTGCGATTTCAAGCTATCGAAGTGCTCCATTTGGCGGAGGGCAAGGTATTTTTGTGTACGAGTTGTCGAGAGCTTTAAAGTCTTTGGGCCATAATGTGGATATCATTTCTGGTCCTCCGTACCCTAACCTGGAACCAGGAATTAACCTCATTAGGTCGCCTGGATTGAATTTATTTAGCACGTTTGTATTTAAGGAAAGACTCGCAATATTTCTAAATAAGAAATATAAATCTATGGATGACTGGTATGAATTTTTCTCTGCTTTGTTTGGTGGATTCCCAGAAATTAAGACATTTGGTAATAGATTAAGCCATCTCCTAAAAAATTCTTCTTATGATATTTTGATTGACAATCAATCTCTGAGCTTTGGGGTACTTCAGGTGCAAAATATAATACCAGTCATTGAAATAGTTCATCATCCAATTACAAAAGATTATAAATATGATATTAAATTCTCTAAAGGCATCGTCCAAAAAATTTCTAAGTGGCGCTGGTTTTCTTTTTTAAAAATGCAAAAAAAAGTCGCCCCTATTATGAAAGCTATTTCAACTCCATCAATTAATTCGAAGAACGATATTGTGAAAGATTTTAATGTCTCAAAAAAGAAGATTATGGTTATCCCCAATGGTATAGATCATGTAAATTTTTCTCCTAAGAAGCATATAAATAGAAATCCCGAACAACTTATAACTACTGCAAGCGCTGATGTTCCCCTTAAAGGCTTAGACTTTACCCTGAAAGCAATTCATTCAATTAAGAAAGACTTTCCAAAGATAAGGTTAGTTATTATTGGTGCACCTAGGCCAGGTGGACACACTGAGCGCTTGATTCAAAAATTAAATTTAGAGGAAAACATTTTATACAAGACAAATCTCACAAAGGAAGAGATTGCAATTGAATATGCCTATAGCAATATCGCTATTGTAAGTTCACTTTATGAGGGCTTTGGATTTCCTGTGGGAGAGGCAATGGCATGTAGCATCCCACTAATTGCTACAAATGTAGCATCGATACCTGAAATTACATCAAACTTTGCCGAATTAATTCCTGAGGGAGATTCTAGTAGCATTGAGCATGCAATTAGAAAAATTTTTTTAAATCCTTCAAAGTATCAAATTAGAGCAGATGCAGGCAGAATGCATATAATAGAGAACTTTGATTGGCAAAAAATTGCACGGCAATATGAGAATTTAATTCACCAAACAATTGAAAAATTTAAATGCTAACTTTTGATTTTAAAAAAATTAATTTATCGCCTGGTTCAAAGGTTCTTGATGTTGGATGCGGCGAGGGACGACATATTTTTGGTATCTTGAATAAATTTGAAGACGTGCATTGTTATGGTTTAGATCAAGATATTCCATCCCTAGAGAAATGCAAAGAAGGATTAGAGTTTTTTAAAGAGCTTGACTCAAATGAGACTATTTTTCAGCAAGGTTCAGTTTACCAATTACCTTTTGAAGACAATTTTTTTGATCTTATTATTTGCTCAGAAGTTTTAGAGCACTTGGATGATTATCACGCTGCAATAAAGGAGATTTACAGAGTTTTGAAACCTGCGGGTATGTTTTTGCCAAGCGTTCCTTCATATTGGCCAGAAAAAATATGTTGGCTTCTCTCTAAAGAGTATCAAAACATGCCAGGCGGCCATGTAAGAATTTTTAAGAAAAATCAAGTTATCAATGAAATATCAAGCTATGGTTTTCATTATGATCATTCAGAGAGATTTCATGGTCTACATAGTTCATATTGGTGGCTTAGGTGTATGTTTTGGAAAAATCAGGATTCAAATTTTTTAGTTAATATCTATAAAAAATTTCTTGAATATCATATTCTTAAAAATCCTGCTTGGCTGAATGGATTCGAAAGAATTATTAATCCAATTTTTGGGAAAAGTATTGCATTTTATTTTGAAAAAAAATGAATCAACCCCCCAATCTCTCTCATATTGAACCAGATTCTCTATCTGGGTTAGATCATTTAGGAAAATTTTTAAAGGACACACAACTTTTTTCTGGAGCTATTCCCACCAATAAAAATGGCACACATGATCCATGGGATCATCTAGAAGCCGTTATGGGTTTAGCAACCTTAGGATACCAAACTGAGGCTATCAATGGCCTTAATTGGATGATTGCTAATCAAAATACAGATGGTAGCTGGTACAATTTATATGATGATCAAAAGCCGTTAGAACTTAATAAGCAGACAAATTATTCATCATACCTTGCGGTAGCTATTTGGCATTTTTATCTGTTATATAATGATATAAATTTTCTCAAAAATCATTGGGAGTATGTTAAGGAAGGAATATTATTTTCTCTAACTCTGCAAAATGACAATGGGGCAATAGCATGGAATATAGATGATAAAGGCCATATCGATGATGATTATCTTTTAACTGGCTGTAGCTCAATTGCAAAAAGCCTTGAATGTGCAATTGCTATCTGTCAAATCCTAGGTCATAAGAGTATTGAAAAAGAATGGAGAATTGCTCACGCTAAGCTCATTAGAGCGATTGAAAATCCAACTGGTATCTTTGATCTGAAAAAAGATCGTAGTAGATTCTCAATGGATTCATATTATCCAATCATAGGTGGCATAAGTTCAAAAAATATCATTTCCTCTTTGATCAGCAATATCAAGACATCCTTTTGGATTAAAGGACTGGGTATTAAATGTGTTTCTGATGAGCCATGGATAACTGTGGCTGAAACAAGCGAGTGCTCAATAGCATTCAAAAAAATGGGAGAGGACGAAATCGCA
>MDSW01192433.1_pt1 | contig 16381 bp, 15 predicted proteins | sample 811171 | NCBI WGS metagenome assembly MDSW01 (sample SAMN05326641, study PRJNA326480) | marine metagenome | isolation source: seawater | place: Atlantic Ocean: North West | collected 2012
AAAGAAATTACTATCTTTAGGAGTAAAAAAAATTTTAGTATACGATATAAAAAAATTTAAAAATAAAAAAATTATTTTTTGCTCTAAAAAGTACCTGCTAAAAAATAGTGAATTATTGTCAATTAACCTTGAATTAAATAAGAAAACTGAAAATTTTATATCATTTGAACAAGTCAAAATAATGAGAAAAGGAGTATTAATAATTAATTCCTCAAGAGGTAAAATATTGAATGAAAAATCTTTAATCTTTGGTTTAAAAAAAGGAATAATTAATGGAGCTTTTTTAGATGTTTTTAGTAAAGAGCCCTACAAAGGAGAATTGCTGAAACTTAAAAATATTTTTTTTACACCTCATATATCTTCTTTTACTTTTTCAGCCAGAAGAAAAATGGAAAATGAAGCCGTAAAAAATTTAATAAATAACCTTTAACTATCTATTATTATATGTGAAGATTTAAAAAATTTAAAATAATTTTGCTTTTTAACATTTTTTTTAATTTGGCTAAGTAATTTTTTTTTTGTTTTTACCTATAAAAAAAAGAAACTTATTCTTAGTTTTTTTTAACATACGTTCCGATATACTTAGTCTGAATTTATATTTATTTGACCTGTTATAAACCAAGCTAACATTTTTTAAATTTATTAATGGTTTTAAATCTGGAAATAATGAAGCGATATGTCCATCTTCACCATAACTAATTAATAAAAAATCTATATCTTTCAATTTAGAATTATAATTATAAAGATTTTCAAACATATTGAGGTTTTTTTGTGCAAACTCAAAAATTTTATAGTTTGATTGATTTATCCCTTTAAACAGATTTTTTTTTACCATATAAGAATTAGTATTTTTCACGTGGGTGAATAATCTCTCGTCAGTTATAAAAAAATTTATTTTTTTGTAAAGTTCTCTACTAAGGTTTGTGTTTATATAATGGTATAATTTTGTAATTGACTTACCACCAGTGACCATTACGTTAATCTTTTTTTTTTTCTTAATTTTTAATTCAATTTTTTTTAAAAAATATTTATAAAAATTCTCAATATTCATTTTTTTAATATTTTTTGAACTATTGCAAAATCGTGAACATCATCAATATCAAAAGCTTCAATTTTGTTAATTTCATACAATTTTGGCCTATTTCCAATTCTATTTTTTTTTTTGAAAAAGCTTTTTCTGCTAAAAATATAGAACCCTGAATTTTCTTCATATATTGACTTCAAATTTTGTGTAGTTGGTGAATGATTTACCTCATGATTAAGTGGTTTATTTTTAAACGACCAAAGTCTTTTCTTGGTATTAGTAACAGAAAAAACTGAATCATAAATTTTTTGAGAAAAATAATACTTAATGGCATTATCTAATGTAATAATTTTTAAAAGAGGGCTTGTAGCATGAGTTTGCAAAAAATATTTTCCATCTACTTTATTTAAAACGTCCTCAATAACTAAATTCATATTACAATTTCCTCTTAAATTTTTAGGTCTTGTTAAAATTTTAATTTTTTTATTTTTTTTTATTTTTAAATTATAGTCAGTTGAAATTATTATTTTTTTTATTTTACTAGATTTAATAAGCGTATTTAAAATATATTTATAGAGAGGCTTATTGTTTATTTTTTTAATATTTTTGTTAATTAACCTTTTACTATTTTTTCTTATTGGGAGTATTGCAATCATCTTAATACTTTAAATGATTTACTTAAAAATTTAAAAGGGTTTTTTACAAAAAGCTTTATTAAAAATAAAATTCTCCATGGATAAAGATAATTTTTCCCATTAAAATGATTTTCAAAAACATAATTATCTGCTGTTTTATTTTCTACTATTTTATTTGGGTGAACTAGAATTTTTTTTAAATTTTTTTTAGAAAAGTATTTTTTTTCTCTAAAAATACTATGAGTCGTATTATGTCCTGTTCCAATGTTATTAACTAGATTGTACTTTGGAGTAACTGTCAGTCCACCAACTTTCCATAAAGACAACGTCCAGGGATAAGCCCAACTATCAATTTTTTTATTAAACGTATTATTAAAAATTTTTGTCCAATATTTTTTTTCTAACTTAGTTTCATGGTATGAATTCCAATTTTTGGATTTTTTAAATTTTGGCCAAAACTTTATATTTACATCATTCAATTCCCATGATTTCTTCCATGTAGCCCATCCCCAACAATGATTGTATTTTGAAAAATAATAACTTTCATTGATATTCTTTTTTTTTAAAAAATTTACACCCCCGATACAATGAACTTTTGTATTATTCTTATATTTTATAAGCATTTTATTACAGAAATAGAAAAAATAATTTGTTGGGATACAATCATCCTCCAATATTATTCCTTGCTTTTCAAATTTAAAAAACCAATTAATACCTTTTGAAATACTTTTTCTGCATCCCAAATTATATGGAAAAAAGTTTTTTTTAATATCGCGGGTCCAATTTATTGAATTGAATATATCTCTAGTTTTTTTGCAATTATTTATGTCCTCTTGGTTGTTTTTAGGTCCATCACATGAAATGTATATTTTTTTTGGTTTTATTGTTTTGAGGGCTGCTATTAGTTTTTTAGTAAAAGTTGGTCTATTGTATGCTAAAATTAGTACTGGTACATTGCACATAGATTAATAATTTTGTAAAATTACTGTGTCTGTTAAATATGCAGCAAATGTAAATCCATTTTTAAATACTTTATATATATCTTTCTTACTACCCTTTATTAAATGCATACCAAGTGGAACATTATTTTTTTTACAAAGAGTTTTGATTTCTTTTAAAGATTTTTTGTACTTAGTTTTAAATTTTAAATTATCACCTATAGACAATGATAAATCGACAGGACCAATAAACAAACCGTCAAACTTATTTTTATATTTTAAAATTTTATCTAAATTTTTTAATGAAAATTTGTTTTCAATCATTGGAACTAAAATTGGACTAATTTTAATATCATCATTGTTTAATCTAAACTCATTATATTTTGAAAAACCTAAGCCTCTTTTGCCTTTTGGAGGATAATTTGATAAGTCAAATATCCTTTGAATATCTTTTTCGCTTTTAATATTTGCAATTATAATTCCATCAATGCCTAAATCTAATAATTTTGAAATATTCGATATTTCGGAATATGGAATGCGCGCAAATATAAACTTACCTGAACTTTCTACTGCATTTAATATGTTGGGAATATTTGAATTATTTATTAAACCATGCTCCATATCTAAACATAACCAATCAAGGTAATTTGAATTACTTATTAATCTTGCACTATTAGGATCGGAAAGCTGGAGCCAACCTCCTATTGTTTTTGATTTAACAAATTTTTTTCTAAATTTTAAAATTTTATTTTTTTTTGTCATAAGAATAAAATAATCTTAGAATACCTTCGCCCAAATCTATGCTTTGATTTGATATTAATTTAGTACTACTTTCAGGAATATATCTATAAGGAGAAAATCCATAGTGATCATCTGAATTAATTTTATTCAAATACTTTATATTTTTTTTCTTTCCTGAAATTTCAAATAATAAATCAAAAAGCTGGTCAACAGTAATTGATTTTTGTCCTAAAATTGATACTGCATTCTCAGAAATTTTATCTTCTATAATTTTTACTGACAATTTTGCTGCATCTTTTACATGTACATAGTCTCTTACTTCGTTTCCATTTCCCTGATAAGTAACAATTCCTTTTTCATTTATTTGATTTATAAATTTTGAAATACCATTCCATTTTTGTGCTCTTTCTCCATAAAGTGAGCCGTATCTTACAAATTTATATTTAAAATTCCCAACTTTGGAGAACTCTTTAATCAAAATTTCTGCACATTGTTTCGATGCTCTATAAAATGAGCCAGAATCGCTATAAACATATAAAGAGGAAGCGTATATAAAACTTTTTATTTTAGATTTTTTACAAATATCTAATATATCAATCAATCCCATTATATTCTGATTAATAGTCTTCATATAATGTAACTTGCTTTCTGATATGTCTGCAATATCTGCAAAATGAAAAATTGTATCAGAGTATTTAATTGCTTTAGTTAATAATTTTTTATTATTAATATCACCAACATATAATTTTACCTTTTTATTAATAAATTTAGGTTTTTTTTTATCAAATATAGCCACATCGTAATTTTTAAAACTTAACTCATCAGCAACATGACTTCCTAAAAATCCTGAACCACCTATAACTAAAATTTTTTTTTTCATCTTATTTAATTATCTGATATCTCGATTTTTTAAATGCTTATCTTTTTTTATGTCTCTATTTGCAATTTTTCCTATTATGTTTTTATAGTCTCTAGCTTTAATTTCTCCAACTCCAGGTCTTTTAACCCAAATATTTTTTGATGAAAATCTTTGTCCTCTTTTTATATCATCAATGGAGACAACAGTTGCAAATGCAAAGTTTGAAGTAACTTTTTCTTCTTTTATTATATTTTTTGATCCACCTCTTTCCTGGAAGATTATATTAGCTCCTTTTAACAATTCTTTACACTGAAAAGTATCCATTGAGCATGAAATATCTGGTCCTTTTCTTTTATAATTATCAGTAAAATGTCTTTCGATTATTGATGCACCAAGAGCTATCGCTCCAAAAGATGAATAGTTATTTATTGTATGATCTGAAAGACCTATGATTGCATCTGGATAGGATTTTGATAATTCTTTAAGAGCCCCTAATCTTACCAGTCTATATGGTGTTGGGTATAAATTTGTTGTATGCAATAATGCAAAAGGAATCTTACTTTTTCTAATAATTTCAACACTATTTTTTATAGTTTTAATACTATTCATTCCAGTGCTCATAATGATTGGTTTTTTAAAACTGCAAATATATTCAACTAGAGGTAAATTGTTGCATTCGCCTGAACCTATCTTAAATGCCGGGACTTTCATTTTAACAAGTCTATCAACAGCTTCTCTAGAGAATGGTGTGCTTATAAACATCATTTTATTTTTTAATACATATTTTTGAAGTTTTATTTCATCTTTTTCAGACAGTGCGCAATCTTTCATAATTTGATAAATAGATTTTTTTGGAGAATTTCCCGGAAAAATTTTTTTTGCTGTTTCTGACATTTCATCATCAATAATATGAGTTTGATGTTTTATAATTTCTACACCCGACCTTTTTGCTGCATCAACTAATTTAAATGCTTCTTTTAAGGATCCATTATGATTTATTCCTATTTCAGCAATAATCAATGGTTTATGATTAATTCCAATTTTTCTCTTCCCAATTTTTAAAGCTTTTACCATTCTGAAGGAGTGAAACTCTTATTTATTTTTTTTCCAATTATTAATTTTAACATCTTTGAAACCTCTCTACCGAAACCAATTAAACCGAATGGTTTTAAAATAGTTTTGATAAATTCAATTATTTTCTCATAAAAATTAGGTTTATAGACTCTTTTCCCTTCAAAATAATATCTTAGATTTTTGTCAAAATATACATGTTTGTAGGTAAATTCTCCCTTCATTTTTTCATAAAAAGCAAATTTTAAAGAATTTTCATAAGGTTTAGGTTTTAATTTAATTCTCAACAATTTTTCTAATTCTTTTAATGAATTAATTTCGTATACTCCTCCTGTATCCTCATAATATGCTACGCCCCATAAAATCGAAGGCTTATTATAAAAAGTTGCTTCGATTCCAATTGTTGATCCAAAACTTATTACCAAATCTGATTTTTCCAAAAGTTTATAGCTGTTAACCTTACTTTCAGGTAAATAATGAATAATTTTATTTTTTGTTTTATTAACAATATTATTTATTTTATCAACTTCCTGTTTACCAGCAGTAATGAGATTAGGATGCCATCTAACTCTTACATCAAATTTATTAATTATATATTTACAATTTAAAATTTGTGAAATATTTTTATAATGGTCTATATCCTGATTGTTTTTTACTCTGAAATCTTTTCCTAGTGCAAAAAATTCATAATAAGAACTTGTGTAAATGGTCAATATTTTCCTCTCATTTTTTCTTTTTTCAATATTTATTTTATCATTAAACAAATCTTTGTAATATGGATATCCCCAAACTTTTTCGCCACCAAATCTCATGTAATTAAAAAAATTTTTTGCTCGATCTATATAAAATTGTTTTGTTTTTTTATTTAAGTAGAATTTACTATAATACTCTTCTGATTTTTTTTTATTATAGATTAAATCGTGAGTAGTTGTTGTTGGTTGCACAACATAACTTTTAGAATTTCCTCCTGTTATATAAGTATTAAATTCAACATTGTTATTTTTTGCCGCATAGATAACTGGACCATCTGTTGACCTTCTACCATTCCAAACATAAACTAAATTAATTTCTTTTTGATAGATAAATTTTTTTGTTTTAAGATATAGTTCTATTCCATTGTTTAATAAAACATTTGCAAAGCTTTTGATTTTATTAATATCAGAAATCACCTCTCTACTGTGGTCTGTAATTTTTGACATGACCAATTCACCAATTGGCATATCATCATATTTATATTCTAATAATTCATTAATTGATCTAAAATCTGGAAGATTGTACTTTTTATTGGATAATTTAATGTTTGTTTGTTCTATTCTATCTTTTAAAAGTGACTGATATATATAGTTTTTTTGATTTAAACAATATTTGCAATTTTTAATTCCATGTTCGAAACAATCAATTTCATTACTTTCAAAAGAAAAAAAGTATACTTTATCATTTTTATCTAAATGATTTTGTATAATTTCTATTGCTGTTGCGATATGCATTTCGGAGGATATTACATTAGAATAAACAAGAACATTCATTAAATTCTCTCTAAAATACTTTTTGTAAGAACTTCGATTGGTTTCTCTTTTTGATTTTTAAAAAATCTTAAATGTTTTGAGTAGACAACGGTTTCTAAAAAATATCTCTGATTTTTCTCAATAAAATCTATTACATCATTTTGTACATCTAATTTGTTTTTTTTTAATAAATATTCAATATCATTTTTTATATGTTTTGAATTTACAATTAGTTTTGTGCTTTCACAGTCAGATAACCATGTATCTGAAAAAGTTATTGTAGGTATTCCTTCAATTAAGCTCCTCCATGAAATTGAACCTGAAATAGTTGCAGTAAGTAAAGAATTTTTAAATAAATTTTCATAATTGTGATTACTGCTAACTACAATAACATTTTTAATTTTTTCAAGATTTTTCAAATAATTTTTATCTCTGTAAAAATAATTTCTTAAATCACTGTAATATTGTTTGGGATGATCCTTTACAATTATTTTTAAATTTTCTGGAATGTGTTCGGAAAGTAATTGGATAGCCATATTTTGTTTATCGAAGTGAACTCCTTCTGGTAAAGTTGATCTTTCAGGTTGAAAATGAAGTGGAAAAAAAATATATTTTAGATTTTCGAGATTTTTTAAAGATTTTGAATACTCTCTGTCAATTTTCAAGAGTTCTTTCAGCTTTTTTTTATAATTTTTTTTTAGTTTAAAAAATTGAAAGTTATTTATCTCTCTTTGTCTTGAAAGAGTACTATTTAATTGAAGTTTTTCTGTTGCTCCCAAATTTTGGGCTTTCGGTTTATTTATTAACGAATAAAAAGTAGAAAAATAATTTATTAATCTATTATTGAATATTTTTTTTAACTTTTTTCTTTTCTTGAATTCTTCTGGCCAAATACCGTCAATTTGGTCTTTGGCAAAATCACTCTGCTTAAGAAAATTAATTTTGTCAGAAATTGTAATTAAATTTTTAAATATATCTGGATTATTGTTACTATAATCAAATTTATAATTTAATAAGTTTGGTCTAAAATCCTCAGATATGTAGGCATATCCACCAATATTTGTTCTTCTTAATATTAATGTTTTTTTTTTCATAAGTTTTGCAACATAAAAAAGTGTAAGGTCCCACGGTAAATGTGGAATATTATCAAAAATAAAAATTTCTAAATTTTTATTTTGTTTTATAAATCCCTTAAAATAACTTGCTAACTGCCAAAAATATAATTCATTTTCTAAATTGCTAAGAGGGATCGGCGTAATCCTATCTAAAGTACGCAAAACCATATTAGCTCCTTCTTGCAATTCAGAACACTCAACATAATCAAAAGATATTTTATTGTAATTAGCGAAGCATCTTTCAAAGTTATTTTGATTATAAAGAAGGGTGGCATCTAAAAATCTTAGTTTAGATAATGAAGAGTTGCTATTTGGTTTTTTATGATCTATTAAGTATACAAAATGTTCTAGCTTTTTGTTGCATAATTTTTGTGCTACTTCCTCTAAATAACCATCTGTTAAAAAATTTACTAATGCAGCCTTCATTAAACAAAGTAATAATTATTTAAATACCAATTTTGTTTTACAAAATAGTTTTACTTGATATGTTTGAGTTATAATTAATAAAATATAATAAATACATCTTTTTTATAATATTTATGCTAGTTGGAAACAAAATCAAAGTGAAAAATGCTTCTTGGAATTTTGAAAAAAAAATACCAAAGACTTTTTCAAAGCATATCAAAAAATCTGTGCCATTGTATGAGGATGCGCAGGATTTAACACTACAAATGAGTGATTTTTTTTTGAAAAAAAACTCAAATTGTTACGACCTTGGATGCTCAACCGGATCATTAATTAATAAAATTTATAAACGGCATAAAAATAAAAAAATTAATTTTTACGGTATAGACTCTGTTAAAGAGATGATTAAACAAGCTAAATTAGAAAACAAATCTAATGTTAATTTTATAAGGTATATTAATGGTGATATTAAAAAAATTAAATTTAAAAAATCAGATCTAATAATAAGTCATTATACCATACAATTTATTGAACCCAAATTCAGGCAAGAAATAATTAATAAGATTTATAAAACTCTAAATTGGGGTGGCGCTTTTGTATTTTTTGAAAAGATAAGAGCTAATGACGCTAGATTTCAAGATATATTTACTACTACCTATAATGACTTTAAACTTAAAAATAAATTTAGTCCTTCAGAAATAGTTTACAAAACAAAAAGTTTAAAAGGAGTATTAGAACCTTTTTCGGATTTTGGAAATATAAGTCTTCTTAAGAGATCAGGTTTTAAAGATATTGTTCCTATTTTTCAATGGTTGTGTTTTAAAGGTTATCTTTGTATAAAATAAATCATTTTTTATAAAGTATTTATGAATAATTCAGATATTAAAAAATACCTTAAATATCTAAAATTTAAAAAATTTTATAAGCCATCACTAAAAAATTGTGAGATTTGTGGTAGCTCTAAAACAAAATTAATTCAAAAAAAAATTTCATGGAACAACGGAAAATTTGGAGTCTTGCCAGTCCATTGTTGTGAAAATTGTGGATTTATTTTTCAAAATCCAAGATTTAGTAAAGATTTTTATTTTAATTATTATAAAAAAACATATCGAGACATTACATTAAAGACACAGATACCTCCTAAAATATATTTAAAAGATCAAAAGAATAGAGGCGAAAAATTATATAAATTTTTAAAACCTTATCTTCCAAAAAAAGGATCTATGTTAGACGTTGGATGCTCAGTTGGCTTGATGATGAAACCATTCTTAAGAAATAAATGGAACTGTATGGGAAATGATCCAATAAAATCATATGCGGAATGGGGTAAGAATAAATATAACTTACCAGTAGAATGGATGCAATCTGAAGATATGCTTTTAAAAAAAAATTCATTAGATTTAATAATAATAATGGGATCTATTGAACATGTTGTTGACTTAAATTTAGTAATGAGAAAATGTGAAAAAGGAATAAAAAAAGGAGGTATTCTAATTTTAGAGTCACGAGGTGATCCTTTGGGAAATATTAAAGGGTTTTTTAATCAAAGTCATCATAGGTATTTTTTTGAAAACACTTTAGAACTAATTATGATAAAATATGGATGGCAACCTTTTCTAACAACTAAATATCCAATTACTGGACCTACAAGAGAAAACACAATATTTTGTTTGGGTAGATATAAAGGTAGATCTGTAAGTAAAAATTTTAAAAAATTAATTAAAGAGGGAAAAAGACAAACTTTTGAAGATATTAAATATAAATTAAAATATCACGATTATCTTGCGCATGCCAATCCAGGAAAACTTTTATTAAGATAGTCCTAAATTGAAATATTTTGTTTCCAAATCAGATAATTCAATATTCTAAAATATGAATTAAAATTGCTAGTGATTTTGTTTTTTTTATCATAAATAATTTGCCTCTTAACCTTATTTTTATCAAAAAACTTATTATGAGCAAAATTACTATTTAAATAATCGATAAATTTTTCGAAGTATATTTCTGAAATTAAATTTAGCGGGTTTCCAGGTCTTCCATATTTCTTCTTTTCAAAATATGAACTTGGTAAGTCATTTTTAGTGATACTTCTTAGCATAAATTTAGAATTTCCATTTTGCATAAAAAACTCTGTATCGATTGAAAATATATATTCTAATAACTTATGATCCACAAATGGAGATCTATTTTCAATACTTTGACTCATCGAAATTCTATCTTCTTGTCTTAAAATATGAGGTAAATCTCTTTTAAAAATATGGTTTAACAAAAAGGATTTAAATGAATTATTTTTATTAAGATTAGTTTTGTTATAAAATCTTAAATTTTTTGGAATTTGTGATGGCTTATAATTAAAAATCTTAAATATACTTTGATCTTCGATATCATTTTTTTCCAAATTAATTTTATTAGATTTATTAATTTTATTTAATAATTCGCTTAACTTTAATCCAGTTTTTTTAATTAAATTTTCTTTCATTTGATAAGGAATTTCTTTTTTTTTTTTAACATAAACTTCATTTAAGTAAGGAATGAACATTCTGTTATATCCACCCAATACTTCATCTCCTCCTTCACCAACTAACAAAACTTTAAAACCGTCTTTTGCTATTTTTTTTCTAAGGACGAATTGATTTAAAAAAGAAATTGAACTAAATGGTTCATCTTGGAAATAATTAATTTCTTCTAAAATATTTTTTGAAAAATAATTTTTATTACTAACAAATGAATGATTTATTGAATTTTCTTTAACGAAATCATTTATATATTTTTTTTCATCATTTTCATTTTTATCATTTGATAAAAAACTATATGCTTTATAATCCTTAAGTTTGAATTCTAATGATTTTTTCAATATCGATGAGCTGTCTAATCCACCAGATAATGTAAAGGCTAGTGGTACATCTGATCTTAAATGAATTTTTAGATTGTCTAAAAATATTTGGTTAAATTCTTCAGCATTAAATCTTTTTTTTCCACTAATTTTTAAATCCCAATATTTTTTATAAATTATCTTATTTTTTTTTAGAATTCCTATATTACCAGGGGGGAATGAATAAATATCTTTAAAAAAAGTATAATTATTATCATCACACCATCCCCTTAAAAGATACTTTGATACTGTTTTTGAATTTTCACTAAATTTTTTTTTTTAAGAAAATTATATCTTTTATTTCTGAACTTAAAATAAGACCCTGACTAAAAGAGGAAAAAAAAAGGGGTTTTTGACCAAGTCTATCTCTATAACAAACAAAGATTTTTTTTTTATTATCTAAAATAATTATTGAAAACATTCCTCTTAATTTTTTAATAAAGTCAGTTCCCCACCTCTGATAACATTTAAGAATTACCTCCGTATCTGATTGAGTTCTAAATTTTACGTTATAATTTGATAGTTCTTTTCTAAGTTCAAGATAATTATAAATTTCACCATTAAATACTAAATCTATTTTTCCATCTTCACTGGAAAATGGCTGATTTGATCTTTCTTTTAAATCAATTATTTTTAATCTTCTAAATAGTAATGAGTAATTTTTTTTTACAATAGATTTAATTTGATCAGGACCTCTATGAGGATAAACTTTTGAAAGTTTAGTAATCCTGTTAGTAATATAATTATTATCAAAATTTGTATTTACTATTGCAACAAATCCACACATTCTAGTATTCAATCTTATCGTTAAACATATTGATCCATTTTAAATATTGTTTAGTAAGATCTTCTAATCTTTTATAATTTGGATCTTCTTTGCCTAAAGAAAATTCTTTAAGAAGATTTTGCTTATAATCCTCCTCAGCATCATTAGATGAGATGAATTTTTTTTTATAATTAAAATTTCCATATCTTTCATAAACTGATCTTGATAATCCTTCATGTAAAAATTTTCTAGGGACTTTTTGTTTTTTTAGCTCATTACTCAAATTTTTATCATGATCAATTTCTAAAAAATTTAATATACTTTTTATCCATTTATCCGGATGTAAAACAAATTTTTCAAAAGGCAAAAAAATTAACTTACCTCCTGCCATATCAATTTTAGAAAAATTGAGGTTAAAGTAAAATTCAAATATTCTCTCTAAGTAAGATATCACTAACTCATTTAGATTATTTAAGCTTATATCTTGAAAAACATCATCTTTTGAAAAAAAATCGAAAAAAAAAGATTTTCCAAATTGATTATGAGCTTGAAAAGTAAAAACCTTTTCTGGTCTTTGCATATAAACTTCTTTGAACAAAATTTTTATCTGTCTAAACATATAAAGTGGACTCCTAACAGTTTCAATAAATAAAACTCTTTTTTTAAATGCTTCTCCAATATCATTAATAAAGAAAAGTAAATGTGATGATGTATAATTTATAATTGGATTATCTTTAATTATTTTATTAGGAATTAGATTATCTCCCTTTTTAAATAATCTCATTAAATATAAAAATTTTTTTCTAGACTGTAAAATACTCGAAATGTCAGATGGTCTTAAATTTGAATTCCTGCCCATCATTTGATTATAAACAGTGTGATCAGCATACTGTTTAAGAAACTCTAAATAAAAATTTTTTTCAATACCATCACAGTAATAAATGCTTGAAATCCACTCAATTTCATAAGGATAAATTAAACTTTCTACATTTTGCATTGATGAAATAATAGGAGCCACCATAGTCTTACCTGATGCACTAAAACCATTTACAAATACTACTTTATTATTAAATGTATTTTTTTTTTTAATTACCCTTTTTTCTTTTGCCTCTTTTAGAGATAATTCATTAGTAAATTTAAAAATCATATAATTACAAAAAATTTAGTTTCTTTTTTAATATCTTTTTATCTAAATCTATATCTTCAATAATAGATGTTATAAGTTTGGAAGTATTTTTTTTAAAATAAGGATTTTTTGCTTTTTTACAAAATTTTTTGAACTTTTTATTAAATAGTGCAAATTGAATTTTTTTTTGAATGTCATTTTCATCATGCTTAGAGTTAATTACATTTTCTGGGCTTAATCGACCGTCCTGCCTTGGACCAATATTAACTGTTGGACAATTAAATGCTATAGATTCTTTTATTCCTGAAGAGGAATTACCAACGATACAAACATTAATAGTTTTATTTAAATTTATTAATGAATGATAATTAAGATTACCTAAAGATTTTATCAGTTTAAAATTTTTATTAGCATTTTTAAATATATGTAGCTCATCAACAATTTCATCACTTCCTGCATCACTATTTGGATATGTTGCAATAACATTGCAGTCGTATCTGTTAATTATTTTCTTTAACGCTTTTAATGAAGTTTTAATTTGAATTCTGCTGTTGAATGGTTCTGTTGTTACTGGGTGCTGTGTAAACAAAATTAAAGGTTTTTTGTTAATATTAAATTTTTTTTTTAAGACTCCAAAGTTTAAAAATTTTGAATTTCTAATTGTATCATTTATTGGAAGACCCACATTAAAAACTCTCCATTTTTCCTCTCCAAGATTAATTACATTTTTGTAAGACTTCTTATTAGTTGTAAAATGGATATGAGATAACTTTGTTATTGCATGTCTTATCGAGTCGTCTAGCACTCCTCCCTCTGTTTTATCTCCTCCTTCAATATGAAATGTTGGTATATTCATTTGTGTGGAGGCCACACATGCTCCAAAAGTCTCATATCTGTCTGCATTAATAAGAAAAACATCTGGTTTTATTTTCAAAAGCTCTTTGGAAATTTTTTTAATTACCTCACTAATAAGATGAGGCGTATGTAAGAATGAATTTAAAGGTTTTGTTAATTTAATTTTTGAGTTTATTTTTAATTTATCTTTTTTAATTTCATTAATGGTATTTCCAAATTTCTTATCAAGATGTGATCCTGAAACCATAACTTTGCAATTAATTTTTTTACTTTTTTGAAGAGATTTTATTACTGGTAATTGCAGACCATATTCTGCTCGATTTCCAGTAAAAACCAAAACCTTTCTCTTCATTAATTTATTAAATAGTATACTCAGTCGATTTGTAAGATGAATTTTTTTTATTTTTCTCAAACCAATCACAAGTTTTATAAATTCCTTTATAAAAGTTTTTCTTTCCAGAAAAGTTAGGACGCCAATTTAAAATTTTTTTTGCTTTTTTATTGCAAGAATATAAACGCCTTACCTCGCTTTTATTTGGTCTCAATCTTTTTTTTTCAGTAATTATTTTTGGATTTCTATTATAGTATTTGCAAACGATTTTAAAAATATCTTTAATTGAAATTTCAAAATTACTACCAATGTTAATTGTTTCACCATTCAATTTTTTTGAAGGGCTCAAGCATTTAATGTAAGCATTCACAGTATCTGATACAAAATTGAAATCTCTTGTAGTGCTTATGGAGCCTAATTTTATTTGTTTTTGGTTCTTAGACACTTGATTAATAATAGTTGGTATAACCGCTCTTGTTGATTGTCTTGGACCATATGTATTAAATGGTCTTAAAATTGTTATTGGCATATTGAAAGAGCAATAATATGATCTGCACAAATGATCTGCCGATGCTTTAGTAGCTGCATATGGAGATTGCGGATTTATAGGATGTTTCTCAGACATTGGTATAAATTGTGCTGTACCATAGACTTCACTTGTTGAGGTTTGAATAAATCTTTTGATATTTGCGGTTTTGGCCAATTCCAAAAGGTTGTGAACACCATTAATATTTACATCAATATAATTTTTAGAAGCTAAGTATGAATATGGGATACCAACTAAAGCCGCTAAGTTAATTATATAATCTACTTTTTTTATTACTTTTTTAAAAGAACCTTTATCGCGTAAGTCTCCAAAAATTATCTCTACATTATCTAGTATCTTTTTGTCTAAATCTGACAACCATCCAATATTCTTAAAAGAATTGTACATAACTAAAGCTTTTACATTGAAGTTTTTTTTAACTAGTGTTTCAACCATGTGGGAGCCGATAAAGCCTTCTGAACCAGTGAGAAAAACATTTTTTGATCTCATCAATTTAATTTATATAACTTTTTGCTAATTTCCAATCACTTAAATCATTGATATCAATATTTTCTTTAGGATTACTTATCAAATAAAGATAATTATTATGATTAATAAAATTTTTGAAAACTTTTAATTCTTTTGGGCTTATCAAAAAAAAATTACCTGAAGGCATAAAAATATTAAATTGTTTATTTTCATATTTTTTTTTTGATAGTGGGTTCTTTACTTTTTTCTTCATAACTGAAATAACTGATTTTTTTGTTTGTTTAAAAATTTTAAAAGCATCATTTAAGTTTTTTTTTGATCTAAAAGGAGAAGTTGGTTGCAGTAAACATATACAATCTATTTTTTTTTTATTTTTCTCGTACCATCTTAAAGCATGAATAACGGCAGAATATGATGAGGCTTTGTCGGTAGAAAGTTTTTTTGGTCTGATCCAGGGTGCTATAATATTCTTCTTTTTTGCAATATTTATAATTTCTACATCATCGGTTGTAACTAATATATCATCAAAAAGATTAATATTTTTCGCGAAATCAATTGTCCAATTTATTAAAGGCTTTTTGCCTAAAATTTTAATATTTTTTTTTTTTAATCTTTTTGAACCCTTTCTAGCAGTAATGATAGCTAAAATATTCATCTATTTTTTTTATTAATCTTTTTTAAATCATTATGCATACCAACATCTGCCCAAGGTTCATGAAGTGGATAGACAATAATTTTCTTTTTTCTCATGATAATTTTTCTAAACACCTCGTTAATATCTATTTTTTGGTTTTTTGGCACATACTTTAGAATATTTTTATTAAAAGCATAAATGCCTGCGTTTACATAATTTTTTTGGACTGGCTTTTCAACAATTTCAACTAATCTTGAACCTTTAGTTTTTATTATGCCAAATTGATTCTTTGTTTCATGGATTATTGACGCAACTGTAGCTATTTGTTTGTGCGATTTATGAAAAACAAGAAAATCTTTTAATTTTAATTTTGTAACTACATCACAATTTATAACAATGATTGTATTTATTCTTTTTTCAAGTTTAAGAAGAGATAGGGAGCCAGCCGTCCCAAGAGGTTTTTTTTCTACAATATAATTAATTTTTGTA
>MDSW01091973.1_pt1 | contig 16370 bp, 15 predicted proteins | sample 811171 | NCBI WGS metagenome assembly MDSW01 (sample SAMN05326641, study PRJNA326480) | marine metagenome | isolation source: seawater | place: Atlantic Ocean: North West | collected 2012
ACGACCACGCGACGCTCGCGATGCCTTGTCTTGCCGCGGCTTGGCCGCCGATGCGCCGCCTTATCTCATGACGACACGCCCAAGCCCGTCAGATACACGTCGAAGCGCACGGCCTTGGCCTGAATCTGATGACTGGGCGTGGCCAGCGGCTGCGAGCGTGCATGCTGTTTGACCACGACCCGCGTAGCGGCCACGCGGCGAGCTGCGGCCAGCAAGGCCGCGGCGTCCGGATCAGGCCCGGCGAGTTCGCCCAGCCACGCCAGCGCTTTCTGGGGCCGTGCTTTTCGCCGCGCGGCGGCAAACATCGGATCCATATAGATGGTATCGAAACGCCCGGGCACCGCCTGACTCAGCCAGGTGGTTGCATCGACCGGCTCGGGGCGCGCCAGGCGCTGTATCCAAGCGCTCGGCGCACCCGACAGAGACTGGGCGCGCTGCCAGGCATCCAGCAACAGACAATAGATCGGCGCACAGCGCTCTATCGGCGTTACCTCGGCGCCCAGCCAGGCCGCGACCACGCTGTCACGCCCCAGACCGGCCGTCGCATCGCATAGGTGCTGGGGCGCAGGCCGGGCCAGCCCACAGGCCTTGGCCAGGGGCGACTGGCGCGCGCCGCGCATACGTTCGGCCAGAAGCGCCGACAGATCCAGCGTCAACGGGTGAGTGCGGGGACCGTCGGCGCGGTGCAGGCCCAAGCCCGCAGCCTCCCGCTTGAGATAGAGCCCGTGCGGCGGCGGGACTTCTACAGGCTCAATCGCCAGCGAACTGGCCAGATTCCGATCGGCCGCGGCCTCTGGAGCGGCCGGGTCGATATACCAAGGGGCGGCCCGGCTTGGCTCAGACAATGCGGCTCGGGTCGAAGACCTGCTGCAAGCGCTGAGCCAGGATATAGTTGCCTTCGACCTTGATTTTTCCGGTCAGAAACGCAGTGATACCGCGCATGCGCCCGGTCATCAGTTTGATCAAGTGATCGTCGCGAATACGCAGCGTGACGTCCGGTGCCTCGGCCAATCCTTCATGAGCCTGGCAATGGCCGTCGTCGATCACGATATAGACCGGATGACGCGTCATGTACTGTGCCGTCATCGACAGATCGCCTGCGACGTCGGGCATAAAACACAGCGGCAGTCGGGTCAGGAGATCACGCGCGTCGTTCATGAAAAATGGACCGGCCAGCGACAGCCGCTTATGGTGCAAGAAGCGGGCCGGGTTTTCCAGCCGCTGTCGTTTAATGGCGACGCCTGTAGGGGCGGGTGGCGTGTCGTACGAGTCCGCGCCAAGCGCGCCGTGCAAATCGACTAGGGCGTCAAGACGAAACGTAGCGCACGCCCCCGCAGTCATTTTGCGCAAGCGTGTTGGGCAGCTGATCGCCTACGCATCGTTAATGGCCGGGCGCTTGGCTCATCGGCTTCGGCGCCCGCGCACCGCGCCTACGAAACGGCAACAGCCCCTAGCCGTCGAGGTAGTCAACGACGGCCGAGTAGCCATTTTCTGTCAGCAGAATCGCGTTGACCGTGGTGGCATAGATCCGGTCGCTGGCACGCAGTTTCTCGATCTCGGCGCCGTCCTCGGCCGAGCTCAGATAATAGAAGTCGCGTCCTTCGTCGAAGCTGTCCTTGAGCTGCTTGAACGCCAGGAAAGCCGTGCCTTTCTGATCACCACGTGCCTGGTCGATTTCCTTGAGACTCCAGGTCTTCTGTGTCTTGGCCATGACAAGCTCTTAACGCTAAGGGTGGGCAAAGCTAGCAGCGGGGCCTGCGAGGGTCAACGCAGCATGCGCCACCATAGGCCCCGTCGCGATAGGCTGGTGACTTGACCCTAGCCAGCCGGCCCGACGAAGGAGCGCACGACGCGCATGAGCGTTGATTCCCAGCAGACCCATAAGGCCTCCATATTCCAGACCGTCGTCGTGAATGATTGGGTCGAACGTCTGACGGCGGCCTGTCGGGCGGCAGTGACAATGACGATGGCCCGCCCGGAAGCGGATGCACGTCGCGGCGCCAACAGCGCGGGTCTCAAGGCGGCTGCGGTGCTTATCGGCGTACGCGACGGGCGCGCGCCCAGCGTGATTTTGACTCGGCGCAGCGCTGCGCTTCGGCATCACGCCGGCCAGATCAGCTTCCCCGGCGGTGGCATCGAGCCGCGTGATGCCTCGCCTGCACATGCCGCGTGTCGTGAAGCCTTCGAAGAAATCGGCCTGGATCGCGGGGCGATTCGCGTGCTCGGCGAGCTGCCGCGATACGTGACCGTTACCGGCTTTTCGATCACGCCGATCGTGGCCCGCGTCGCAGCCTCGGCCGTCATCGTTCCCGACGGCGTCGAGGCTGATACAATCATCGAGCTGCCGTTGGCCCAGGCGCTGACGGATGCGGCGTATCGGTTCCGCCGCGTGACGCACGACGCGCGCGAGTACCGGATCTACAGCCTCGACTACGAGGGGCATCACATCTGGGGCGCGACTGCCTCGATGCTGGTCACGCTGGCCCGGGCGGTCGCCCGCGTCGATGACCGCCCGTTTTCGATCAACACCGATCGTTCATGAGTCGGACCGGTTCGCGGTATCAGACGGGTTTTTGCCGTCGTCGTTGAAACGCTCGGCGGCCTTCATCAACGGTGTGATCAGGTCCATGGGCAGGGGAAAGACCACGGTCGCATTTTCGTTGGAGCCCATGTCCAGAAGCGTTTGCAGATAGCGCAGCTGCAGGGCCTGGGGCTCGCGGGCGAGTTGATGCGCGGCTTCGCGCAGGTTTTCGGCCGCTTGCAGCTCGCCCTCGGCGTTGATGATCTTGGCGCGTCGCGAACGCTCGGCCTCGGCTTGACGAGCGATGGCCCGGGTCATGGACTCGTCGAGTTCGACCTGCTTGATCTCGACGTTGGCCACCTTGATGCCCCAGGCGTCGGTCTGACGGTCCAAGATGTCTTCGATATCCGCGTTGAGCTTGTCGCGCCCGGCCAGCATATCGTCCAGCTCGTGCTGGCCGAGCACGCTGCGCAGGGTGGTTTGGGCCAGCTGGCTGACCGCCGCGTAGTAGTTCTCGACCTCGACGACGGCTTTCTGTGCCTCGATGACTCGAAAATAGACCACGGCGTTGACCTGGACCGAGACGTTATCGCGCGAAATCACGTCCTGGGTGGGCACATCCATGACGGTGACGCGCATATCGATCTTGATCATCTTCTGGATGACGGGGATCACCAGAAACAGCCCCGGCCCTTTCACACCGGTGTTACGCCCCAGCGTGAACATCACCCCGCGCTCGTATTCCGGCAGGATCTTGATCGAGGCGAAGACGAAGATCACGAGCAGTACCACCACCGCGACCACGATATTGAGCAACATAGAAGACTCCACTGGATCAGTTGGGCGATGACGCCGAGGATTCAGCGACAGGGCGAACATGCACTGTCAGGCCGTTAATCGATACCACTTCGAGCGCCTGGCCTTCGACGACCGGGGTATCGGTCGTGGCACGCCAGGACTCGCCGTGCAGCCACACGCGTCCGTCGTGCTCGAAATCATGGCGGGCTGAACAGTGTGCGCCGAGCATGCCTTCATGGCCGGTTTGGGTCCGAGTGGTGCGTGCACGCCTGAACTGCCAGGCGGCCGTGGTCAGAATCAGTAACCCGGCGATCGCGATGGTCAGAATGACGGTCGTGGAGACGTCATAGCCGGGCGTGTCGGTGAGCATGAGCGAGCCGAACAAGAGCGCGACCACGCCGCCCAGCCCCAGCACGCCGAAACTCGGGACGAACGCCTCGGCCACCACCAGCAATACGCCGAGCGCGATCAGCGCGGCCCCGGTGAGGTCGATCGGAATCATGTTGAACGCATAGAACGCCGTGATCAGGCAGATGGCCCCGATCACGCCCGGCACGGCAGCGCCGGGATTGAGTGCCTCGGCGGCCAGACCCACCAGCCCGATCATGAACAAAAGATAGGCCACGGTCGGATTGCTCAGCGCAGCCAGCACGCGCGTGCGCCAGCCGGGCTCCACGGAGCGAGTTCGGGCGTTCCGGGTAGCCAGCGTCTGCGGGCCGCTAGCGGTTTCGACCGCGCGCCCGTTCAGGGCGGCGAGCAGGGCCGGAGTGCTGTCGGCAACCAGGTCGATCACGCCGTCTTTTTCGGCTGCCTCGGCCGTGAGGGTCGCCGCATCGCGCACGGCAGACTCGGCCCAGTCAGCGTTACGCCCGCGCCGCTCGGCCAGCGAGCGGATGTAGGCGACGGCGTCGTTGACTTGCTTGCGTCGCTCGGTCTGGGCGTTGCCGAGGTCGGGCGTGGCGTTGTCTGGGGCCGCATCGTCGACGTTGGTTTGATTCTTGTCCGCCGACTGCTCGCTATTCTTGCCCGTTTTGTTCGACGGTGAGTCGTCGGAAGGACCCGGGCTGCTGCCCCCGCCGATATTGACCGGGGTCGCTGCCCCCAGCGTGGTGGCTGGCGCCATCGCGGCGATGTGGGTGGCCATCAGAATATACGTGCCGGCGCTGGCCGCCCGGGCACCGGCCGGGGCGACATAACCCACGACCGGAACGGTCGAGTTCAGGATCGCCTGCACGATATCGCGCATGGCCGTGGACAGTCCGCCGGGCGTGTCGATTCGCAGGATTATCACGGGGGCACCGTCGGCCTCGGCCTGCTGGATCGCATCGACTACGAAATCGGCCGTGGCCGGGCCCACCGCGCCGTCGAGAGAGATCTCGGGCACCCGGGGCGTGTCGGCCGGCGCTGCTAGGGCCATCGTTGCCACCAGCCCAATCATCAGCGCGCTGATCACCCGGGCACAGTACTTCGATAGATAGACGGCAGGTTGGCGTGTTCGCGAACGCATATCTGAATGTAACGCAAACCGCACCGGCGCGGATGCAGAAAGCGGCCGGCCGACTACGTTGTCAGATGTGCTACGAGTGCCGGCAGGGCGCGGCTGGCCGGGGCGGCCAGACGATGTGTCACCCGACGAGATACGGGCGTGTCTTCAGGATTGATTTCGACAACCGGTGCACGGCCGGCCACGGCACGATCCACGAGCGCAGCGGCCGGATAGATCTGGTTGGAGGTGCCGACCACGATGACGCAGTCGGCCGCCGCGAGTGCTTCGTCGGCGGCGGCAAGTGCTGTGGCTGGTAGCATCTCGCCGAACCAGACGATGGCCGGGCGAAGCAGGGCACCGCAGTCGGGGCAACGCACCAGCCCATCGCCTTCGGCCTCGGCCATCGGGACCAGCCGATGAAAATCACAGGCACTGCAGCGCTCGCGCCAGATGTTGCCGTGCAGCTCGGCCACGCGCCGACTGCCGGCGGCCTGATGCAGGCCATCGACGTTCTGCGTGACGATTTGCAGCGACTTCAGATTGGCCATCTCAGTCAGGGCGTGATGCCCAGCGTTGGGCCCGCCGCGCGCAATCAGACTGCGACGCCAGTGGTACCAGGCCCAGACCCGTTCCGGGTCCTTGGCAAACGCCTCCGGAGAGGCCAGATCGGCCGGCGAATATCGGGCCCACAGACCGGTCTGGGCTTCGCGAAACGTCGGTACGCCGGATTCAGCCGAGATGCCGGCGCCGCTGAGCACGAGCACGCGCTTGGCCGCCGACAGGGCCTCGGCGGCCTGGTCCAGCGCGAGGTCATAGCCCGCCCCCGACATTGCTAGCTCTTGACCGTCGAGCGCGCCGCCCCGGGCTTGGCGCCGGTCGTGGTCTTGGCCGCATTGTCGCCGGCTTTCTTGGGGCGACGCGGCTTCCACTGCACGCGATACAGGTCGTGGCGACGATCCAGCATATTTTGCACGCTGCCCGACGTGCGGGCCTCGTGCAACGTGTCGAGCCGCACATCGGCGATTGCCACCTGCTCGGCGTTGGGCGTGGTGTCGGCCGCGATACCGTCGCGCGCGAACGCGAAATCGCAGGGCGTGAAAATGCCTGACTGCGCATAGTGCAGATCCATGGCGTGCACGCGGGGCAGGTTGCCCGTATTGCCCGAAGTGGCCACATAGATCTGGTTTTCCACTGCCCGGGCATGGGCCGAGTAGCGCACCCGTAGATAACCGGCGCGGTCTTCAGTGGAAAACGGCACGAACAGGATATTGATGCCCTGATCGGCCAGATGCCGCGACAGCTCGGGGAACTCGCTGTCGTAGCAGACCAGCACGCCGATAGGCCCGCAATCGGTCTCGATGGCGTTGAGCGACGAGCCACCCTGGATGTTCCAGTAATGACGCTCGCCGGGCGTGGGATGAATTTTGGGCTGCAGATGCTCGGAGCCGTCCCGCAGATATACGTAGGCGATGTTCTGCAACTCTTCGCCGACTACCGTGGGCGTTGAGCCGGCGATGATGTTGATATTGAACCGCACGGCCAGATCGGCCATCAGCTCGCGGAAATCATCGGTGAAATCGGCCAGGCGCCAGATCGCAGCGCGGTGACGCAGCTCTTCGTTCTTGATCGAGAGCAGCTGCACTGTGAACAACTCCGGAAAGACCACGAAATCCGATTTGGCATCGGCGGTTTCGCGTACGAAGTAGGTCACGATTTGGGCGAATTCGTCGAAGGAGTCCACCGCGCGCTGCATGTACTGCACGGTAGCGATCCGCACCGTATTGCGTCGTTGCAGATGGACGTGGGAATCGCCGGCCACGTCTTCGCGGTACTTGTATTCCGGGTTGCGCCAGATGAGATGGGCGCCGTAGCCCATGGAGTCGCGATCATCGGGCAGATAGCCCTTCATCACGCCCAGCAGCTCATAGCCCTGGGACAGCTGGAAAGACAGCACGCGATCGCGAATCGATTTGTCCGCCACGGCCTCGACGTAGGCCTGGGCCGAGCCGAACTGCTTGTAACGACGACGCAGGCCCGGAATACGGCCGACGAACACAATCCCTTTCAAGCCCAGCTTGACCGCCAGCGCCTCGCGCTCGCGATACAGTCTACGTCCGATCCGCAGCCCGCGCGCGTCCGGGTCGACACAGATCTCATAGCCGTAGAGATAATCGCCGTCGATGTCGTGCGTGGAGCCGTAGCCGTTGCCCGAAATCTGGGCCCAGCTATGCTGGCCCATGACCTGGCTTTCGGGCAGGCAGATCGTGGCGCAATAGCCCACGATTTCATCCTCGTAGACCGCGACCAGCTGGCCGTCTGGAAAGTTATTGATCTGGCCGCGCAGCTCGTCGAAAGAGTAGTCGTCCATCTTCGGGTAGGTGCGTTGCACCACCCGGTTGATGGCGGGGATATCCGACAGCTTGGCCGTACGGACAATCAGACGGGAGCGAGAGTTCTGTGGCGCCATGACAACACCTTGAGTCGTGAAACTGGCGGATGGAAAAAGTTTCAAAGCCGGCCGGCAGACAAGCTGTACCGGTACGTGTCGCCGGCCGAAACAACGGCCGGTCAGCCCGCTAAGGGGTCCGGTCGATCACGTGCGAGCTGCAGTTGTTCCGGCGGCCGCACGCGATCGATAGCTTGTGATCAGCCCTGGGTGGTTAACCCTTCGCTGCGCGCTTGCGATCGGTTTCAGTCAGATGCCGCTTGCGCACGCGCACGTTGGTGGGGGTGACCTCGACCAGCTCGTCGTCGTTAATGAACTCGAGCGCCTGTTCCAGGGTCATGCGCACCGGCGGAACCAGCTGGATGTTCTCGTCCGAGCCGGCAGCACGCACGTTGGTCAGCTGCTTGGCTTTCTGAACGTTGACGGTCAGATCGTTCTCGCGCGAGTGGATACCGACGACCATGCCTTCATAAATCTCGTCGTTGGGCGCAATCATCATCTTGCCGCGGTCCTGGAGATTGAAGATAGCGAAGGCCACGGCCTTGCCGCCGGCGTTGGCGATCAGCACGCCTTTCTGGCGCTGGCCGATATCGGTGCCCCCGATGGCACCGTAGTGGTCGAATACGTGGGTGACGATGCCGCTGCCCGAGGTCAGGCTCATGAACTCGGTCTGGAAACCGATCAGCCCGCGCGAGGGGATGATGAACTCCAGACGCGTACGGCCCTTGCCGTCCGGCACCATGTTCTGCAGCACGCCGCGGCGCTGTTGCAGGTTGTCGATCACCGAGCCCTGGTCGTCGTCCTGGATGTCACACATCAGCTGCTCGTAGGGCTCTTGCAGCTCGCCGTCGACCTCGCGAGTGACCACTTCCGGACGCGAGACCGACAGCTCATAGCCTTCACGGCGCATGGTTTCCAACAGCACCGAGAGATGCAGCAGGCCACGGCCGGAAACCTTGAACTTGTCGGCGTCGCCGCCTTGCTCGACGCGCAGCGCCACGTTGGACTTGAGCTCGCGCTCCAGGCGCTCGCGGATCTGGCGCGAGGTCAGATAATCGCCTTCCTTGCCGGCCATGGGCGATTTATTGACCTCGAAGGTCATGCTCATGGTCGGCTCGTCGACCGTCAGGCGGGGCAAGCCCTCCGGCTGGGCCGGGTCACACAGGGTGTCGGAGATATCCAGATCGTTCATGCCGGTCAGGGCCACGATATCGCCAGCCTGGGCAGAATCGACCTCGACGCGGTTCAGGCCCAGAAAGCCGAATACGCCGGCGATCTTGGCGTTACGTTTGGCACCTTCACGGTCGACGATGGCGATCTGCATGCCGGGCTTGACCGTGCCGCGGGCGATACGCCCAATGCCGATCTGACCCACGAAGCTGTTGTAGTCCAGCGTGGTGATCTGCATCTGGAAAGCGCCTTCCAGATTCACCGGCGGCGGGGCCACGCGCTCGGTAATCGTGCGGAACAAGGGCAGCATGTCGCCTTCGCGCACGGACTCGTCCATGCCGGCATAACCGCCCAGCGCGGAGGCATACACCACCGGGAAGTCAAGCTGCTCGTCGGTCGCCCCCAAGGAGTCGAACAGATCAAAGGTTTCGTTCAAGACCCAGTCGGGCCGGGCGCCGTCGCGGTCAATCTTGTTGATGACCACGATGGGCTTCAGGCCCAGTTCGAACGCTTTTTCGGTGACGAAGCGGGTCTGGGGCATGGGCCCGTCGACCGCATCGACCAGAAGCAGCACCGAATCCACCATCGACAGCACGCGCTCGACCTCGCCACCAAAGTCGGCGTGGCCGGGGGTGTCGACGATGTTGATGTGATAGACCTTGTCCTCGTCCGGGTCGCGCCACTCGATGGCGGTGTTCTTCGAGGTGATCGTGATGCCGCGCTCTTTCTCCAGATCGTTGGAGTCCATGATCCGGTCGGCCACGTCATCGCGCGCGTCGAACGTACCCGACTGACGCAACAGACAGTCGACGAGCGTCGTCTTGCCGTGGTCGACGTGGGCGATGATCGCGATATTGCGAAGATTTTCGATCATGGTGTGGGCCGAGGCGTTTGCGAAAACGCGGCATTATCAGGCATTGCAGCGTCTGCGGCTAGCCAAAAGTCGTAAATCAATAGCGCCGGGCTTATCATTTGCCGCGCCACCCTGTCCGTACAAGGCCTGCCAGCGATGCCTGAACACGCTGCAAGCGACATGCGATACCTAGAGCGCGGCAGCCGCGAGTACCGACGCGCCAACCTGGCGCTGTTCGCCGCCGGGTTCGCCACGTTTTCGTCGATGTATTCGGTTCAACCGCTGATGCCGCTGTTTTCAGAGACGTTTGGCGTCTCGGCGGCCATGTCGAGTCTATCGTTGTCGGTTACCACGGGCGTGCTGGCGTTCACGCTGTTCGTGGCCGGATTGATGTCGGGCGCGATCGATCGTCGCCGCGTCATGCTGGCCTCACTGATCGCATCTGCGGTGCTGTCTCTGCTGGCTGCATTCGCCCCCGGCTGGAACAGCCTGCTCGTCGCTCGCGCGCTGGAAGGGTTCGCGCTCGGCGGCGTGCCGGCACTGGCTATTGCGTACCTATCGGAGGAAATCAAGCCGGCCGATCTGGGCACGGCCACGGGGCTGTATATCGCCGGCACCGCGGTCGGCGGCATGGGCGGGCGCGTGATCGCCGGACTTGTCGCCGATATGGCCGGCTGGCGCGTTGCCATGGCCACGCTCGGCAGCATCGGGCTGGCTGCGGCCGTGGTGTTTGTCGTTCTGTTGCCCAACTCGCGGAACTTCGTAGCGCGTCGGGGGCTGTCGATTCGCGAACATGCGGGCCCTGTAGCTGCACATATGCGGCATCGCGCGCTGCCGTGGGTGTTCTTTTGCGGCTTCACGCTGATGGGCGCGTTCGTCACGGTCTACAACTATGTGGCCTATCGGCTCGCCGAACCGCCGTTTTCGCTGGGCCAGGGCGCCATCGGCGCTGTGTTCACGATTTATATTCTTGGCGTATTGACCTCGGCGATGGCGGGCCGCGTGGCTGATCGTACCGGCCGGCCGCCGGTGCTGATCGTGGGTGTGTTGCTGATGGCCGTCGGGCTGGCTATTACCTGGGCCGATTCGCTGATTGCGGTGGTCATGGGCATCGGGCTGTTGACCATCGGCTTTTTTGCCGGCCATGCCACCGCCAGTGGCTGGGTGGGGCTGCTGGCCGACCACGGCAAGGGCCATGCCGCCGGCCTGTATCTACTGGGCTATTATCTGGGTTCCAGCCTGCTTGGCGCGCTTGGCGGTCTGTTCTGGAGCCATTCGGCGTGGACCGGCGTTACGGTGATGGTCAGCGTCATACTGGGCTGCGCGCTGGCCGCCACGCTGCGCCTGGCGGCCTGGCAGTATCGCGGCTAGCCAAATAGCGTTCGTGCCAGTAGAAAAATATTCAGCGCGATGATCAAGGCCGCCACACACCAGGCCACCATGGTGGTGCTGCGCCGGTTGACCAGATTACCCATGATCTGGCGGTTAGAGCAGAAGATCAGCAGCGGAATCAGCGCGAAGGGAATACCGAAAGACAGCACCACTTGGCTCATGACAAGTGCGGTAGTCGGGTCCACGCCCATGGCCAGAACAGCCAGCGCCGGCGCCATGGTGATAAGCCGGCGCAGCAAGAGCGGAATTCGTCGGTTGATATAGCCCGACATGATGATCTGGCCGCTCATCGTGCCGACCGACGAGCTGGAAAAACCGCTGGCCAGCAGGCCAACGCCGAACAGAATCGCAGCCAGACTTCCGGCCTCGGTATCCAGATGCGCGAATGCGCCTTCTAGCGTGGAGACCACCTCGGTACTGCCATAGAACAGCCCGGCTGCCATGACCAGCATCGCACCGTTGATGAGCCCGGCGATGCCCATGGCGATTAAGATGTCGGCCATCTCGAATTTGAAGATCTTGGCCCGCTCGGCCTCGTTACGGCCCACCACCCGGCGCTGCATGAGTGCGGAGTGCAGATAGATAACGTGTGGCATGACCGTGGCCCCGAGGATACCCGCGGCCAGCAACAGGCTGTCCGCGCCGTCCAGCGTGGGCACGAACAACCCGTGCAGGACGGCGCTACCGTCCGGCTGGGCGATGAATACTTCGTAGGCAAACGACACCACGACCACACCGACGAGCGTGCCGATGCCGGCTTCCAGCCAGCGAAACCCGCGCCGTTGCAGCTCCAGCAACACGAATGAGGCCACGCCCGTGATCACGGCTGCCGGAAACAGCGGAATACCGAACAATAGGTACAACCCCAGTGCGCCGCCGATGAACTCGGCCAAGTCGGTGGCGATGGCGATGAACTCGGCCTGTAGCCACAGGCCGATCGTGACGGGCCGCGAAAATCGCTCGCGGGATACTTCGGGCAGATTCTTGCCGGTGGCGATCCCCAGCTTGGCCGACATGGACTGGATCAGAACGGCCATGATATTCGAGACCAGTACCACCCAGAGCAGGGTATAACCGTAGGTCGAACCCGCCTGGATGTTGGTGGCGAAATTGCCCGGATCGATATAAGCCACGGCCGCGATGAACGCCGGGCCCAGAAAGGGCAGAAAACGCTTGAGCCCGGTCTGGCGGCCGTCCAAGGCTGCGGCGGCCGCGCGCTGGGTCGCATTTTCACCGGGCAACACATCGCCGTGCTGCGATGCATTGGAAGACATATCGCTCATGACAGTACCGACCGGAAAAATCTCTAAGAGTTGCCATCGACAACAAATATTAGCCAAGGCTTAGATTACGCCTATCCTAGGCGTATCGACAAGCCTTTCGTCGGGGTACAACGCGAGAGCGGTATAATCGGCTGCCATGAAAGAAACAGACTGCAACGTCGCTGACGTTGTGATTGCCGGGCCGATACTCCGGCGCGTGAGCCGCCGCCGTATCGGTCTGTGGCTGGTCACGACGCACCAGACACCGTTGACGCTCGCTTTATTCGGCCCAAACGACGAAGCGTTCGCCCAGATTGATACGACGGCCTATCGCACGGCGTTTCGTGTCGGTGAACATGCGATCATCCAGATGCTGGATATCGATCTGGCCGATGCCGGCGCGCCCGAGCTGGCGCTCGATACGCCGATCGGCTATGACCTGTTGATCGGCGGTGAGCAGGCCTCGCTTGCCGCTGCCGAGCCGGGGTTGTGCTATCCGGGTGAACGCATTCCGCGCTTTATCCTGCGGCAGCGTTTGGCCCACGTTTTGCACGGGTCGTGTCGTCGTCCGCATCATCCTTCGGGCGACGGCATGCGTGCCGCGGATGACTGGCTGGCCGAGCGTCGGGCCGATCCGGCGGTCTGGCCGGATCTGATGCTGCTCACGGGCGATCAGATCTATGCCGACGATGTCGCCACGCCCATGCTGCGCGCAATCCATGCCGCGATCGAACGCTACGGTCTGCTGGCAGAGACGCTGGAAGGCGCGACCGTGCCCGATAGCGCCGCACTGTATGCCAGCGCCGATACCTACGGCCGACGCGATGCGCTCCTGCCGCAAGAGCGGGCCAATCGGGCGCTGCGCGAACGTTTCTTCGGCGGCACCGAAAAGCCGGTGTTCACCTCGGCATCGTCAGCCAATCATCTGATCACGCTGGCCGAAGTCCTCGCGATGTATCTATTGACGTGGTCGGATACACCCTGGCGGGGCCTGCATGTGCAACGCCCCTCGCTTGATGCCGAGCAGCGCGAGCGCTGGGACAGCGAAGCGCCCGTTATCGACGAATTCGTGGCCGAGCTCCGACAGACACGACGTCTGTTGGCCAACGTCCCGACGGTGATGATTTTCGACGATCACGACATCACCGACGACTGGAACCTCACGGCTGAATGGGCCGATACGGCCTATGGCCATCCGTTCTCCCGGCGGATCATCGGCAACGCGCTGATCGCCTACACGCTGTGTCAGGCCTGGATGAACGCGCCCCAGCCGTTTTCCGACACTTTGGCCGCGCCCATGAACGCGCTCTTCGACCAGCCGAGCGCCGAAGCGCAGGACCGGCTGATCGATTCGCTGCTGGACTTCGGCGACTGGCACTACACGCTGGATACCGAGCCGGCGGTCGTGGTTCTGGACACGCGCATGCACCGCTGGCGGCGCACGGTCAAAACACATCGTCCGTCGGGGCTCATGGACTGGGAGGCGTTGATCGATATGCAAAGCGCACTGACCGGTCGCCGCAGCGCGGTCATCGTCTCGGCCGCCCCCGTATTCGGCGTCAAACTCATCGAGAACGTACAGAAAATCTTTACGTTCTTTGGCAAGCCCTTGATGGTCGATGCCGAGAACTGGATGGCCCATCGCGGGGCCGCCGTGGCCATGCTCCAGATTCTGTCGCACCGTCGCACGCCGGAAAACTTCACCATTCTCTCGGGCGACGTGCATTACTCGTTTGTCTACGACGTCGTGCTGCGCCACCGACCCGAAGCACAGCGGATCTGGCAGATCGTGTCGTCGGGTGTGAAAAACGAGTTTCCCGAGCGTCTTCTGACCTGGTTCGACCGGCTTAACCGGTGGCTGTATGCCCCTTATTCGCCGCTCAACTGGTTTACCAAACGACGCCGGCTCAAGGTTTCACCGCGCCGCCCCGTGGGCCGCGGCGATGCCGGACGCCTGCTCAATCAGTCGGGCATGGGCTATGTGGGCTTCGACGACGAAGGCCGGCCAGCCGACATCGTTCAGATCGGCACCGACGGTCAGCGTGTACGCTTCAAACAAACAACTGACATCGAAACGTAGGTGGACTATGTCGCTTTCACGAACCGCACTCGTCCTGTTTGTCGCCCTAGGCGGCTGTGTTGCCACGGCCTCAGCGGCGCCGCTGACCAGCGCCGATACCAACGGCGACGGCGCCATCAGCCGCGATGAGGCCATGCAGGCACAGAACGATTCTTTTGACCGTCTGGACAACGACGGCAACGGCCAGCTCGACCCGGACGAGTTCGATGCCGGCCAGCCGAGCGCGCCAGAAGATGCCAGCAAGGCCGACATTGCACGTCGCAAGCAGGTCGTCTCTCGCTGGTTTAATCAGATTGACGCCGACGACAGCGGCCAGGTGAGTAAGGCCGAGTATCGAGATGCGGTTTCACCGTATTTCGACCGGCTGGATGCCAATCACGACGGCAAGATCTCCCAGACCGAGCTGCGCGAAAGTTTCCAGGAGGTCGACGAGGCACAGGCTGAACTCGGCGGCTAGCGGATCATCGTGACGTTCGGGATCACACGGCACATGCCGTCGAAATAAATCCAACAGCGCGCGGGCCGGCGGCGGACGTGTATCAGCCGCCGGCTTGCCGGCTCATTGATCCGGCTCGTGCTCGGCGTGTAAGGCTTCGCGGATGTACGTGGCAGCCTGCTGCAGCGCGCGATCAGCCTCTCGAACGCCACCGGCCAGGTTGAGATAGCCGTGGATGAGCCCGGCCTCGCGCTCGAGCGTGACCGCCACGCCCGCAGCGCGTAGTGCCTCGGCGTAGGCTTCCCCCTCATCACGCAGCGGATCGAAGCCGCCGGTCTGAACCAGCGCGGGCGCCAACCCTGTCAGCTCGCCGTACAGCGGCGATACGCGCGGATCCTTCTTGTCCATATCAGCCGGCACGTAGTGACTCTCGAACCAGTCCATGGATGCTTTCTCGAGAAAAAACCCTTCGGCGAATAGATCCTTCGACGCACGGTCTTCGAAAAAATCGACCACCGGATAGAACAGCGCCTGATAGCAGGGCGGATGGGCATCGTGTTTGGTTTGCTGGGCGACGATCGCGGCCAGATTGCCGCCGGCGCTGTCCCCGGCTACGGCCAGACGGCCGGCGTCTAGACCCAGCTCATCGGCCTGTGCGGCAACACTTCGGAAGGCGGCCACCGCGTCTTCCGAGGCAGCCGGCGCCGGCGATTCTGGGGCCAAGCGATAATCGATGGCAACCACGCCGCAGCAGGCATGATGGGCCAGTGCGCGACACACCGCGTCATGGGATTCCAGATCACCGACCACGAAGCCGCCGCCGTGCAAGAACACGATAGCCGGAACCTGCTGGTTGGCCGCGTCGGGCCGATACAGCCGCGCAGGAATATCCGGCCCGCCGGTGCGAGGCAGGGATATCGATTTCGTCTCGATGTCAGCCGGCACGGTCGGGCCGAGCGTCCCCGACTGATCGCGCATCATGCGCCGCGCGGCATCGACCTGGCCGCCACCCAGGGCCACGCCCCGTGTCTTCATGATCTTGAGCAGCATCTGACACTGCAGATCGAGCGTCTGACCGTCTTTTTCGACCGGCTTGCCGGCCATGGCACGCAACACGCCCTCGGGCAGGCCGAGCAGGGCACGTGCCCCCAGGCTTTCCATACGTTGCTGAAAACGCCCCATCGTGATCTCTCCCTTTGTTGTTGTGATCGATGACGACTGGATTAGGGCCTTATGCGCGAAAGCCGGTCTCCAGCGTGTAGTAGACGATATCCAGCTCGGCCAGCGGCTCGCGCAGTTTGTCGATCTCCGCGGCCGGGCCGTGTAGTTCCATCCGCGTCACGTCAGCCAGTTTCTGGGCTCGGGCGAACAGCTCGCCGACGTTGTCCAGATGGGCCAGAAACGCATCGCCGTCGACATAGCCTTCACGGCAGAGTGCTTGGCCGCCATTGAAGCAAAACCCGTAGTACAGGCAGCCGGTTTCTTGGCGTGTGGCTTCTACGAACTCTTCGACCAGGGACTCGAAGGCAGGGCGGTTGGCATCCGGAATATCAAAATAAGGCGAAAAAGAAATGCCGGTATCGGTGGGCGACTGCATACGGCGCTCGAATAGATGACTGATGATTTAATCCTACCCGTTTGCGGGCCCGGACTCATCCATGCCATCAGCGGTGGGACTGTCACAGGCCGCGCCAGCCACCCGATGGCCGTCGCGTACATGATCAAACATCCAGGCCTCTATCGGGGTATCCGTGGTTAGCACGGACACATCGCCGGTACTTTCCATGATCACGGCCCTGACTTCGCTGCGGTGGCCCACGCCGGCCAAGGGCCTGTTGAGGTTTCATACGAGTCCGCGCCAAGCGCTGTTTTGCGGCAAGACGAGGCGTAGCGCGCGCCGCGCAGTCATTCTGCGCAAGCGTGCTA
>MDSW01046087.1_pt1 | contig 16369 bp, 18 predicted proteins | sample 811171 | NCBI WGS metagenome assembly MDSW01 (sample SAMN05326641, study PRJNA326480) | marine metagenome | isolation source: seawater | place: Atlantic Ocean: North West | collected 2012
CTAGAACCTGAATAACTGTCTCTACGACTGCTTCCGTTAAGATCTGGTCGGATTCAAGCAGCATCCACCTCTAGCCTCCAAAACTATTATAGCAGTTATATTTTCTAATCTACAAGAAAAGATTATTATTTTTCTCTTATCTTATCAGCCTCAAAAACACCCAAGACGTGAAAATCATCACAATGAAGATCAAGCTCTTCTAAAGATTTTTGAACTTTTGGATCCTCAATATGGCCATCTAAATCACAAAGAAAAAAGAAAGAATCAAAAGAGTTTTTTTCGGGATAACTTTGTAATTTTGTTAAGTTAACACCATTAATAGCAAATCCTCCTAGAGATTGATAAAGAGCTGCAGGTTTACTTTTAAGTTTAAATAAAAAAGAAGTAATATATTTTTTGTTACTAAACTCTGGTTGTGTAATATTTTTTCCCATCACTAAAAACCTAGTCAAGTTTCCACTTTCATTTTCAATATTTTTTTTTATTATTTCGAGCCCATAAATTTTAGCACTTAATGATGAGGCAATTGCAGCTTGTTTTATATTTTTTGTTTTTGAAATCATTTCCGCAGACCCTGCAGTATCTGCTCTAATATGTTCGGATAGTTTATTATCTATTATAAATTTAGAGCATTGAGATAAACCTTGTGCATGCGAATAAACTTCTTGAATATCATTAATTTTTGCACCCGGCTGACCTAATAAATTATGTTCAATTTTTTGAAAATATTCCATATAAATATTAAGTCTATGTTTGAAAATTAAATATTCAATACCAATATTTCCTGTAATCCTATTTGATTCAGGTATAATTATTTTACAATCAGTTTCTGAAATTGCTTTATTAAAACATTCGTCAAAAGTTTTACAAGGCAATATCTCTGCATCTGGATAAATTGTTAAAGCAGCTAAGTGGGAATATGCTCCAAAGGTACCCTGAAAATAAATTTTATTCATTAATTCTTATATTCCATAATTTTTTTTATCGCTAGATAATCTTCCTTTGTATCTACTCCTATTGGAGATGAATTAGCAAGAGCTACATTTATATTAATATTATTATCTATAGCTCTTAGTTGCTCCAATCTATTTTTAATTTCATTTCTAGAACGACCTAGTTTAACAAATTTTCCAAGTATTTCAGTTGTATAACAATATATTCCAATATGATGATAAATATTTTCTACATTAGATGAATTTCTTATAAAAGTCTTGGCTTCTGCAAAATGATCAACTTCAAGATTTTTTTTTGTTATCACTTTAACAATATTTTCATTTTCAAAATCTTTTATATTATTAATTTTTGCTGCAAGTGTTCCTATTTTTGATTTATTATCAATCATTTTCTGATTAAGATTAATAATATCTTTAATGTCAATTGCTGGCTCATCACCTTGTAAATTCATTATCAAATCAACATCTTTAATATTCATTTTTTGAAATGCTTCATATATTCTATCAGTACCGGTTTTGTGATTTTTACTTGTTAAAATAGCATTACCACCATTTTTGGTAACATCATCTATTATCTCTTGATCTTCAGTTGCAACAATCGCCTCCCCAATATTTGATTTTTGAGCTTGTCTAAATACATGAGAAATAATTGATAAATTATTAATCTTTAATAAGGGTTTGCCTGGCAATCTCGTTGCTTGGAGTCGTGATGGTATAATGATGATAGTTTTCATTTGTTTATCATTTTATTACAACTAATAAATAAAAATAGAGACAAAATTATACATTAAATTTTGATATTTTTTTTATTTTAACATGTTATACGTTCAGTTAAAATTGATAAAATGAATTCATTTGAAATAAATAAAATTTTTGCAGCTATTTTAATAGTGGTAGTAATGGTAGTAGGAATTGATAAATTATCTGATGTAATATTCCGTGTAGATAAACCAGAAACACCAGGGTATGTAGTTAATGTAGAGCAAGTATCAACGGCCTCTACTACATCTGAATCTAAAATAGATATAGCTTCATTAATGGCTTTAGGAAGTGCTGAGTCAGGAAAAAAAATTTTTAAAAAATGCGTTGCTTGTCATTCGGTAGTTAAAGGTGGAAAAAATAAAATTGGTCCAGCACTATATAACGTTGTTGGAAGAAAAGTAGCGGGAGTTACTGATTATAAATATTCAAAAGCTCTAGTAGCTTATAAAAAAGATTGGACATTTGAAGAATTAAATGGTTTTTTATTAAAACCTGCAAAATGGATCAAAGGTACAAAAATGGCTTATGCAGGACTTAAAAAAGAAGAAGATAGAGCTTCAATTATAAAATACTTAAACCAAAATTCAGATAGCCCTTTAACATTACCTTAATTTTCCAAAACAATATAATAAAATACTTTTTTGAACATGAGCTCTATTAAGAGCCTGATGCCAAACATGAGATTTTTTTCCTAAAAAAACTTCATCACTCACTTCAGATCCTCTAGGTAAGCAGTGAAGAAAAATACAATCTTTATTTGCAAAACTAATTAATTTTTTATCAATTTTAAATTTTTTAAATTCTTGAATTTTTTTCTTTTTATTAACTTTATCGTTTAAAGAAATAACTTTATCTGAAAATATTACATCTGCTCCACTAACTGCCTTTTTTGCGTCGTTATAAATAAATATTTTTTTTTTATTTTTTTTAACCCAATCTCTTACATGCTTACTTGGTTCAAAATTTTTTGGACATCCTATACTTAATTTAAAAGAAAATTTAACTGATGCTGCAATTAAACTCTCTAAAACATTATTAGAATCTCCAATCCATGAGATATTTAATTTAGATATTGGTTTTTTCTTTATTTCTTCAACTGTAAAAACATCAGATAATACTTGAGTTGGATGTGATGATGGACTTAAACCATTTATTACTGGAATTGATAGATGTTTCTTAAAACTTTCAACTTTTTTATCACTATCAGTTCTTAACATAAATCCATCACCATAAGTCGAAAGTATTTTTGCAGTATCAGCTATACTTTCTCCCCCATGTCCAATATGAAGTTCATTTGATCTAAGCGTTAACGTGCCTCCTCCGAGCTGTTTAATTGCTAAATAAAAGCTTAATCTTGTTCTTAAACTAGATTTTTCAAACATTTGTATAAGTAATTTTCCTTTTAAAGGAGCTCCTTTATCAACTTCCAATGTATTCAGATTCTTTCTTAATTTTTTTCTTTTTTTTGCATCTATAATAATTTTTCGAAGATCTTTGGATGGTATATCTTTTAAATTAATAAAATGTTTCATTTTACTTTAATTCTGAACATACTTTTTTTATTATATTTAAAGCCATATTAATTTCATTTTTTTTGACATTAAGTGGTGGTAAAATTCTTACTACATTTTCTGCAGCTCTAATTGTTAACAAATTTTTCATCATTAATTTTTTTATAAATCTAGTTTGATCTGCATAAAGTTGAATTCCAATCAATAAACCCTTACCTCTAATTTCCTTTATAATATTAGGATATTTTTCTTTAATTTTATTTAAATTTAATAAAAAATATTTGGAAATGCTTCTTACATTGTTCAAGAATTTTTTATTAGAAATAATATCTATTACTGAATTTCCTACAGCCATTGCAAGAGGATTGCCTCCAAAGGTAGAACCATGTGTGCCTGCAGTCATACCAAAAGCAACTTTTTTATTCATTAAAACAGCTCCGATTGGAAATCCACCTCCAATTCCTTTTGCGATTGGAACTATATCAGGTTTTATTTTAGAACTTTCAAAAGCAAAAAAATTACCTGTTCTTCCGATCCCACATTGAACCTCATCAAGTATTAATAATATTTTTTTTTTATTACATATTTTTCTTAAATCTCTTAAGCACCAATCAGGAATAGCTTTAATACCACCTTCGCCCATAATAGTTTCGATCATTATAGCTGCTGTATTTTTATTAATCTTTTTTTTTAAAGATTTATGATCTCCAAACTTAAAATGATCAAATCCAGCAACTTTTGGACCAAATCCTTCAGTCATTTTTTTTGATCCACTTGCATAAATGGTTGCCAAAGTTCTTCCATGAAAAGAATTTTTTATACATAAAATTCTATTTTTTTCAGGCTTGCCAATAGAATAAAAATATCTTCTGGCAACTTTAATTGCTGCTTCAGTTGCTTCTGCACCACTATTTTGAAACATTATATAGTCTGCAAAAGTTTTATTAGCTAGCTTTTTGGCTAACTTTTCTCCTTCAGGAATTATAAAAGCATTTGAGACATGCCAAAGTTTTTTTGATTGTTTGTTAATTGTTTTGACAAGTTTAGGATGTGCATGGCCTAAAGAATTTACTGCTATTCCCTGAACAAAATCTAAATATTTTTTTCCATTAGTAGAATATAAAAAACTTCCTTTGCCATATTTAAATGAAATATTTTTTCTATTATAGTTTTTTGCTAAATGACTCATAATTTTTAAAATAGTTTTTATAAATTTTAATTATTAGATACAAGCTATGATTGAAAATACATACAAAAACAATTTTAAGAATTTTGTTGATAAACTTAAGATTTTACTTGTTTAATTTAATTTTATATCAGTATATTGTGATATTATAAAAACATACTACAAGATATAGACTAAATGAGTTGGGATGAAGAAAAAGTAACAAAATTAAAAGAACTTTGGGGCAAAGGTAATACCGCAAGTCAAATAGCGGATATAATCGGCGGCATAAGTCGAAATGCTGTTATAGGGAAAGCTCACCGATTAAATTTGTCAGCAAAAATTAAAACAAGAACAGCAACTTCAAGTCAAAATTTTGAAAATTCTCTTCAAGAAAAAAATATTAGAACTAAAAGAGGTCGAAAGAGTAAATTCAAGTCCTTAATAATTGAAAAAGATTTTGAGCCAGAAAACCCAAAACAACTAGAAGAACTTGATGAAAAATCATGTAAGTGGCCTATAGGACATCCAGATGAAAAATCTTTTTATTTTTGCGGAAGATCTTCTTTAAAAGATTTTTCATATTGTAAGTTACATCTTCTTTATGCATATCAACCTAAAGGTAAAAAAGAAGATGTAATAGAAAAAGAAGAAGTTCCAGGTTTGATTGAAAAAAAAATACGTTCGGCTTAAATCAAATTAATTAATATCTCCATCTAAATCTTTTTTTAGCGAATACTTTTCTGTCGAAAACTGACCACCATCTCTCCACATATAACAATATTTTTTAACCTCTTTATCAAAAAATCTTATACTTGGATTTCCAATTTCAAAATTGTTTTTGTATTTTCCTGATGAAATATTATCATATTTTAAAAGTCTTAATTGATCTCTTGTTAATAAAGGATTAGGAAACTTTTCAAAAAATCCTGCAGAAAATTTAGCTAATATATATGGAATTGGTATTAAAATTCTTTTTTTATCAATTAATTTTAATAATTTTTCTAATAACTCTTTGAAAGTTATTGTTTCAGGGCCTATACATTCAATTATATTAGAATAAATATTTTTTGAAATTACATAATAAATTATATCTGTCAAATCTGAACAATGGATTGGTTGAAATTTAGTCTTACCTTCATAATAAAGTGGAAATATTGGTAACCTGTTTAACAATGTCATGAAATTTGTAGTAAAATTATCATCCACCGAATAAACAACTGAAGGTCTTAATATTGTTGCTAAAGGAAAATTTTTTAAAACACTGTTCTCACCTTCTAATTTACTTTTTGCATAATCAGAATCAGCTGCTTCGTTAATGCCTAATGCTGATAAGTGTATGAAATGTTTAAGATTAAATTCTTTTGAAAGTTTGGCTAATAAAGATGGAAATATTGAATGTATATTTTTAAAACTATTTCCTTTTTTTTGTTCAAATAAAATGCCTATCAAATTAATACAAATATCAGCTTTTTTAAAAAGACTTCTTATTTTATTCTCATCAAATATATTTGCTTCAACAATATCAATATATCCTGCATTTGCTTGTGTTTTAATTATGTAACTTTTTTGATGAATATTTCTAGTAATAACAGTTACTCTATAGTTATTTTTTGTAAGCTTTCTAATTAAGTTACGACCAATTTGACCGCTACCACCAAAAATTAGACAATTTTTTGCTTTCATATATATATGTTTAGAAATGAGTGTTAATATTAAACTTCACAAAAATGATTTACCAGATGATTTAAAGTTAGGCAATGTATTAGCTATAGATGGAGAGTTCATGGGCTTAAATGTAAGACGAGACCCTCTTTGTTTGATACAAATATCATCAGGAAAATCAGATGCTCATATTATTCAATTCAATAGAGAAAATTATAATGCACCTAATTTAGTAAAGTTGCTTATAGATGAAAAAATAACAAAAATATTTCATTTCGGTAGGGCAGATATGGCACATATCAAATATTATTTAAAAGCTGAAACAAATAATATTCTTGATACTAAAATAGCGTCAAAATTAGCAAGATCTTATTCTGACAATCATTCATTAAAAACATTAATAAAAGAATTTGTTAATATAGATATAAGTAAACAGTTTCAGAGTTCTGATTTTGGAGGAGAACTTACACCCGCACAACTAAAATATTGCGCAAATGATGTTATTTATTTGCATAAGATACATTATGAATTAAATAAAATATTAGAAAGAGAGAATAGAATTAAGCTTTATCAAGATTGTCTTAAATTTTTAAAAACAAGAGTTGAACTTGATCTAGCTTTATTTAAAGATGATATTTGGTCCCATTAATGAATAATAAAAAATTTGTTTCAACAGCTAAAAATGTAATTAATCTAGAAATCAAAGCTTTACAAAAATTAAAAAAAAATATTAACAATTCATTCAAGCAAGCTGTTATTAAATTGGCTAAATGTCAATCAAAAGTTATTTTATGTGGCGTTGGCAAAAGTGGACTTATAGCTTCAAAAATTGCAGCTACACTATCTTCAGTTGGAACACCTTCTTTTAATTTATCTGCTGGCGACTCTTCTCATGGTGATCTTGGTAGCATCTCAAAAAAAGATATTTTAATTCTTATTAGTTATTCAGGTCAAACTAATGAACTTAAAAATATAATTCAGTATGCAAGTAGAAATAAAATATTCTTAATTGGGATTGTTTCTAAAAAAAAATCAATCTTGTATAAAGCAGCAGATATTAAACTTCTGGTACCCCAGGTAGAAGAGTCGGAAGGTATTGTACCAACATCAAGTACAACTGCACAACTTGCTCTTGGAGATGCTCTAGCTATTGCAACAATGCAATATAAAAAATTTGACAAATTGGACTTTAAAAAAATACATCCTGCAGGAAGCCTTGGAGCTCAATTAAAAACAGTTGAGGATATTATGCTAACAAAAAATGATATTCCTTTTGTAAACGAAAATTTAGAAATGAAAAAAGCTTTAAAAATTTTAAGTAATAAAAAATTAGGAATTTTAATTGCAAGAAATAAAAAAAAAAATACCAAAGGAATAATTACTGATGGACAAATAAGAAGATTTAATCAAAAAAAAATATCTATTCAACTTTTAAAAGTTAAAGAAATTATGACTAAAAACCCATTTTCTGTAAGCAAAAATTGTCTTGCTGCAAAAGCCTTATCAATTATGAATAATAAAAAAATTACTTCTTTATGTGTTTTTGATGAAAAAAATAAGTCAAAAACAATTGGGGTTGTACATATTCATAATATTTTGAAAAATGATATATTATAAATGAATAGAAAAAAGATTATTAATTTTTTTTTTATTATATCTTTAACAATCATAATAATTATTTCATATTTAAGCATAAAAAATAAAGATAAAATTACTGAAATTAAAAAAATAGAAATTAAAGAAAATGAATCAGAAAAGGAAAAAGATATTTATAATTCAAATATTATTGAAAATGTAAATTATAATGCAAAAGATGATAATGGAAATGAATATGTAATAAATGCTGCTATAGGTGAAATAGACCTTAATAATAGTGATATTATCTATCTTACAAACGTAAATGCTTTAATTAAATTAAATAATTCTGAAAATATAAAAATAACTTCAAACTTTGGCAAATACAATATTGTTACTTATGATACTATTTTTTCAAAAAATGTAATAATTAAATATTTAGATAATAAAATAAATGGAGAATATTTAGATTTTTCTATAATAAGAAATTCAATGATAATTACTAAAGATGTAGTATATACAAATAAAGAGAATATACTTAAAGCCGATGTAATGGAGATGAATTTAATTACAAAAGATACAAAAATTTTTATGCATTCAAATAATAAAAAAGTAAAAATTAAAAACATTAATTAAAAATGGCTATTATTAAAAAATTCAGAATTAAATCTTTTAAAAATAATATTTCAGAAATAGAATTTGAAGATATTTCTCTTTCTTATGGAAATCGATTAATTTTGGATAAGATAAATTTTAAAATAAGCAAAGGTGAAATATTTGGTATGCTAGGACCTAATGGAGTAGGAAAATCAACTATATTTAATCTTTTAACAGGATTAATAAACCCAAATAATGGTAAAATCAAAATTAATGGAATAGATGTTACTAATTATCCTATTTATTTAAGAACTAAAAAATTCAGAGTCGGTTATGTTCCTCAATATGGTGGTTACTTTAATGACCTGACTTTGGAAAATAATTTAAAAGCTATTGCAGAGATAGTAATAGAAAATAAAATTTTAATTAATGATAAAGTAAATTATTTAATTAATAAATTTGAACTTGAAAATGTAAAAAATATTAAGGCAAAATTCTTATCAGGAGGTCAAAAAAAGAAATTAGTTATTGCTTTATCTTTGTTAAGTGATCCCAAAATTCTTCTTTTAGATGAATGTTTTGCTGCACTAGATGTTATGACTATAAAAATGTTGCAAGAAATAATTGTAAAATTGCAACAAGAAAATCAAATAACAATTTGTATTTGTGACCATCAAGCTCGAGATTTGTTAGCATGTGTGGATTCAGCAATGATATTAAATAATTGCAAAATTATCGCTCAAGATACACCTACAAATCTAGTAAGTGATATAAATGCAAAAAATGCATATTTTGGCGAGTCTTTTAAAATTAATTAATGTCAAATATTTTTATCACTAAAGATAAAATTAAAAGTTTTAAAAAAAAAATAATAGTACCAGGAGACAAAAGTCTTAGTATTAGATGGATTTTATTAGCATCTATAGCATCTGGAATTTCAAAATCTTCAAATCTACTAATTTCAGAAGATGTATTGGCAACAATTAATGCAATAAAAAAATTAGGTATAAAAGTTAATTTAAAAAAACAAGTATGTGAGATTATTGGAAAAGGCATGAATGGATATAATTATAAAAAAAATATTTCAATTAATGCAAAAAACTCTGGGACACTAGCAAGACTTATTACAGGATTATTAATTAATTCACCTTATAAAATCATAATTAGAGGTGATAAAAGTTTATCAAAAAGAGATTTTAATAGAATAGCAGAGCCTCTTAAAAAATTTGGAGCAAATTTAAACCTTAATAATAATAAAGGACTTCCAATGACTATAATAGGATCAAATAAACTTAAACCTATTAAATACTATGAAAAAAGAGGATCAGCCCAATGCAAAAGTAGTGTTATTTTAGCAGGCTTAAGAACTAATGGTAAAACTTTTATAAAAGCTAAAAAAAGTCGAAATCATACAGAGCTTTTATGTAAATATTTAAAATTACCTATAAAAATATTTAGTAAAAAAAATTATGATTTAATAGAAGTAAAAAAAGCAAATAAAATTAAATCTTTCAATTATAAAATTCCTTCGGATATTAGCTCAAGTGCTTTTTTTATGGTGCTTACTACTCTAACAAAAGATTCAAAATTAATTATTAAAAATGTAAATATTAATCCGTCTAGAATAGGAATTATTACTATTTTAAAAAAAATGGGGGTTAAAATAATTTTTAAAAATAGAAAAATTTATAAAGGTGAGGAAAATGCAGATATAAAAATTGAAAGTCCCAAAAAATTAAATCCAATAAACTGTCCAACTAAACTAAACAGTGAAGCCATTGATGAATTTTTAATAATTTTTTTAGTTGCTGCAAAAGCAAATGGTATTTCTTATTTTAAAGGTTTATCTGAATTAAATCAAAAAGAAAGTCCAAGACTCAAATGGGGTGCAAAAATTTTAAAAAAAATGGGTATTAAAATAATTTTAACTAAAGATTCGATTAAAATATTTGGTAATCCCAACTTGAGATTAAATAAACAGATTGTAATTAAAAATTACTTAAAAGATCACAGAGTATTTATGACAAGTGTAATTGCTGCTTTATCATTTGGGGGATCGTGGAAAATTCATGATAAAGAAGCGGTACAAACCTCTTTTCCAAATTTTTTAAAAATAATAAAAGAATTAAGAGGTGAATGATAAAAAGAAAAAATATTTTAAAAATTGCAATAGATTCTCCTGCTGCTGCTGGTGCAGGAACTTTAGCAAAAGCTATATCTAAACATTATAAACTTTTTTATCTCGATACTGGGAAAATTTATAGATTTGTTGCCTATCTTAAAATAAAATTCCCAAATAAATTTAATCAAAATTTTATAAAAAAAAAAATTAAATCTTTAAAAATAAAAGATCTTTCAAATAAAATATTATTATCAGATAAAATAGGAACTGAAGCATCTATAATATCAAAAATTAAAAATATTAGAAAGCTAGTATATTCTTTTCAATTAAATATTGCTTACAATCCACCAAAAAAATTCAAAGGTTCTTGTCTTGATGGAAGAGATATTACATACAATATAGTGCCAGATGCTGACTTAAAGTTTTTTATAACCGCCAATATAAAAACAAGGGCTCTTCGTAGATATAAAGAACTTAAGACTATAAATAAAAAAATTTTATATAATGAAGTGCTAAAAAGCATTAAAAAACGTGATAAAAGTGACATTAATAGAAAAAATTCACCTTTAAAGAAAACAAAAGATTCAGTATTGATTAACACGACAAATTTATCTAAAAAAGCGTGTTTTTTAAAAATAAAAAAAATTATAGACAAGAAAATTAATACTTAATGGAAATTTATAAAGACCTATCAAATCCAGCATCTCAAGAATTTGAAAAACTACTTAATACTCAACTATCAAAAGTACAGATAGAAGAAGGTAAAATCATAGAAGGTAAAATTAATAAAATTACTGAAAAATTTGTATTCTTATTTATTGAAGGTTTAAAAAGTGAGCCTGTTTTAGATATAAATGAACTAAAAAGCATGGGTCTTGCCGAAAAGATAAAATTAGGTGAAACGATTTCGGTATTATTAGAAAAAATTGAAGATAAACATGGTGAAGTTTTAGTATCAGCTAGTAAAGCTCAAAAAATTAAAGGGTGGGATAAACTTGTTGAGGCTTACGAAAAAAATGAACCTATTATGGGAAAAATTACATCTAAATGTAAAGGAGGATGTATAGTAGAACACATTGATACTGGTTCTTTGCTTTTTTTACCAGGATCACAAATCAGTGACAAACCATTAAAGGACATAAGTCATTTGATGAATGAACCTCAAAAATTTGCTCTAATTAAATTAGATAAAGTTAGAGGAAATGCGTGTGTATCAAGAAGAGAAATTATTTCATCTTTTAAAAAAGAAGATAAGGCAAAAATAATTGAAAAGTATAAAGTTGGAGACATTATCAAAGATGCTGAAGTTAAAGGATATAGTACATTTGGTTGTTTTTTTAATGTCAATGGTGAATTAGATGTTCTAGTTCATCTTCAAGAAATATCATATTCAAGAGTTAATCATCCTGATGAAGTTTTTAATATTGGTGAAAAACATGACTTAAAGGTAATCACTGTAGATAAAGAAAAATTACAAGTTGGTTGTTCTGTAAAACAACTATCACCAGATCCTTTTGAAAAAATTGATAATTTTGAATTAAATAAGATATATAAATTTAAAGTTATAAAATTAATGGACTTTGGTGCATTTTGTGAACTTAAAGAATTACCTGGCTTATCAACATTACTCCACTCCAGTGAGTTAAGTTGGACAAAAAAAAATGTTTCAGCAAAAAAACTTTTTAAAGTTAATGATGAAATCGATTGTGTTATTACTGAAATTGATAAAGTTAAGAGACGTGTCGCAATCTCACATAAATTAGCCCAAGAAAACCCATATGAAATTTTTGAAAAAAAATATCCAATTGGAACCATTGCCAATGGAGAAGTTATTAATAAAAATGAATACTCTTTATTTGTTAAAGTTGAAGATTTAAATATTGATACTTTTTTACATTGTAACGATTTAACTTACTTAAATAATGGAGAAGAAGAGTTAAAAAAATATAACAAAGGAGACAAAATTAAAGTTAAAGTTCTTGAAATTAAAACTTCAGAACAAAAAATAAGAGTTGGATTAAAACAAACTCAAGCTGATCCATTTGATTGGTTTAAAGATAAAAATAAAAATCAAACAATTACTGTGAAAGTTATATCTACTGATAACAAAGGTTTAATTGTAAGACCAGAAGGTTGTGAAATGGATTTTCAAATAAAAAAATCAGCTATTGCAATTAACTCTTCTGATGCTCGCCCAAATAGATGGACAGGTGGAGAAAAATTAGACTGTGCAATAGCAGATCTTGATTTAAATAAGAGAAAAGTGACCTTAAGTATCAAACTATTAGAAGAAATTGAGAAAAAAGAAGCTTTGGATAAATACGGATCTGAAGGTTCGGGTAAAAACTTACCATTCTCATCATTATCTGAAGACTTAAAGAAAAAAGAAGAAGAAAATTAAAAAGAAGATTTAAATTGGCTGTTGTAAAATCTAAACTTTTAAAACAAATATCCAGTAATTATCCAAATTTTTTAAAAAAAGATCTTGAAAAATTTACTAATATTATTCTAGATGAAATAAAACAAGCGCTTAAAAGAGGAGACAGAGTAGAGCTTAGAGGATTTGGAATATTTTCAACAAATATCCAAAAAGCAAGAATTTCAAGAAATCCAAAAACTGGCGAGAAAGTAAATACACCAGAAAAAAAAACAATTCACTTTAAAATGTCTAAAGAGTTGTTTAAAAAATTAAATAATGAAACTTAAAAATATTTTTGTTGCATGCGATACTTCAAATCTTAAAAAAATTAAAAAAATAATCAATCAAACTAAAACTAATAAGCTTAGGATTATTCCAAAATTTGGATTACAATTTTTTTATTCGAAAAAAGGTAGGAATTTTTTAGAAAAATTTAAAGGAGATTTTTGGTTAGATTTAAAAATAAATGATATTCCACAAACTGCAATTTCAGCAGTAGACAGTTTAAAGGATTTAAAAAAATGTAAATTTATTACAGTTCATGCAAATGGTGGCCTTGATATGCTAAAGGCTATTAAGAAAAAAACAAAAAAAATTAATAAAAATTTAAAAGTATTAGTAGTCACAATTTTAACAAGTTTAGATAACAAATCTTTAAAAGAAATAGGTCATACCAAAACAGTTAAGCAATTAGTCTTTAAGCAAGCAGCTCTTATAAAAAAATCAGGTTGTGATGGGATTGTTTGCTCTGCACACGAGGCTAAATTGATTAGAAAAAAATATAAAAGATTATTAATTATAACTCCTGGAATACGATTGCCGGATGATAGTGCAAATGATCAGGCAAGAGTGAGTACTCCTAAAAATGCTTTTAACAATAAAGTTTCGGGAATTGTTATTGGAAGATCTCTTACAAAAGGAAATATTAAAAATAACGTAAAAAGATTAATTGATCATTTAAAACAATGATTAAAGGTTGTAAAATCTGTGGAGTCACTGATTCTAATACATTAAATTTTATAATAAATCATCGCCATCCACCTAAATTTATTGGATTTATTTGCAACTACCCTAAAAGTCCAAGAAATGTTGATTTTGAAAGTTTAAAAAAATTAATAGATACAAATAAAAACAAAAGTGAATTTGTTGCTGTATTAGTCAAACCAAATAAAGAAATTTTAGAAAAAATAAAAAATCTTCCTTTTGACTACTACCAATTATACGATTGCAGTCCTGAAGAAATAAGCTCAATTAAAAAAAATTATAATATTAAAATTATTACTGCATTTACAGTTAAAGACAAATCAGATGTCGAGAAACATCATTTATTTTCCGATGTATCTGATGTTTATTTATTTGACAGTAAGGGCTATGAAAAAAGTGAAGCATTTAATCACAATCTTATTAAAGATATCAAATCAAATAAGAAATTAATGATTGCTGGCAATATTCAATACAATGATAATTTAGAAAATTATGGAAAAATAGCTGATTTTATAGATTTATCTGGTGGCTTAGAAACTTCTGGATTAAAAGATCTATCCAAAATAGAAATTTTTTTAAATAAAGTAAAACAGATTAAAAATGAAGATTAAAAAAGGTATTCCGTTAATTGATCAACATGATCAATATGGTTTTTGGGGGAAAAAATTTGGAGGCAGCTTTATTCCAGAAACTCTAAAAAAACCAGTGGAGGATTTAACAAAAGAATTTAAAAGATTACGAAAAGATAAAAAATTTCTTAAAAAAAGAGATTATTATTTTAAAAATTATATTGGTTCTCCAACTTCGTTTGTGAAATTGGAAAATTTATCTAGTTATTTAGGTGGTGCTCAAATATGGGCAAAGGTAGTCTCGGAAGCTAATGGAGGTGCTCATAAGATATATAATGCCACTGTTCATGCTCTTATTTGTAAAGCTATGGGGAAAAAATATATAGTTGGTGATACTGGAGCAGGCTATGCGGGAAAAATGTTAAGTATGGCTGCTAAAAAGTTTAGACTTAAATGTAAAATATTTATGGGAGCTAAAGATATTAAAAGACAAAAGCCTAACTGTGACTCAATGAGAAAGAATGGTGCAGAGATCATACCAGTTTACTCTGGTAGTCAAACTTTGGTAGATGCAGTTAGTGAATGTATGAGATATTGGGTGTCTAATTGTGATAATACACACATGGCAGTTGGAAGTACAGTTGGACCAAATATTTTTGTTAAAATTTGTGGATGGAGCACAGCACAAATTTCAAGAGAACTAAAAGTTCAAATAAAAAAAGAATTTAAAAAAATTCCTAAAAAAATTAAATTAATTAATTGTGTTGGAGGTGGTAGTTCCGCTTATGGTTTTTGGAGTGAATTTATAGATTTTAATAAAAAACAAATTGAATTAATTGGTGTTGAAGCAGGTGGACCTAAAAAATCAAAACTTCACGCAGCTCCATTGAGTAAAAATGCTAAAATTGGAGTTTTGCATGGTGCTGCATCTTATGTTTGCCAAGATAATGAAGGTCAAATTAATGAAACCGAGTCAATAAGTGCAGGACTAGATTATCCGGGTGTAAGTCCTATTCATTGTTTCTTAAAAGACACTAAAAGGGCGAGATACACTTACGCAACTGATGAAGACGCTTTAAATGCTCACGTTATGGTAACTAAATTTGAAAACCTAAATCCAAGCTTGGAACCTAGTCATGCATTTGCAGAGGCAATTAAAATTGCACCAAAACTAAGTAGGGATACAATTATAATTGTAAATTCTTGTGGAGATGCAAAAAAAGACAGAGATATTTTAAAAGAAAGATTGGGTAAGAATTAATGGTCTCGTTAATTAACGAAGCTTTTAAAAAAGCAAAAAATGCTAACAGACCAGCATTGTTAACTTATACAGTAGCTGGTGACAACACTAAAAAAAGATCTTTGGAAATCCTCAAATCTATATCAGCTTATGCTGATATATGCGAGTTAGGTTTTCCTCATAACACTCCTATTGCGGATGGTGGTCAAATACAAACTAGTGCTTACCGAGCCATTAAAAATGGAATTAAAATAAATGATATTTTTGCAATTGCTAAAAAATTTAAGTTCTCAAAAAAAACAACCCCAATTATTTTAATGGGCTATTACAACATGATTTATCAATATGATGAAAATAAATTTCTAAAAAAATGTAAAAGTTCAAAAATAGATGGTTTAATTGTTGTTGATCTTCCTTACCCAGAAAATAAAAGTTTTTCTAAAAAATGTAAAAGAAATGGTGTTAATTTTGTTCAATTAGTGTCTCCAACTACATCAAATGTAAGATTAAAAAGAATTATCAGAGACTCTCATGATATGATTTATTATATAAGTATGTTGTCAACTACTGGAGGAAAATTAAAAGTTTCCCCTAGAAAAATTTTAGAAAATTATTTCAAAATTAAAAATCAAAACAAATCAAAAAATGTTGTAATTGGGTTTGGAATCACAGAGAAAACTATTAAATCACTCAAAAAGGCTGATGGTTTAGTTGTAGGAAGCGCAATTTGTAAGGAAATATCTAAATCCATTAAAAACAGACAAAATGCTGTCACAAATGTTACTAATGTAGTTAGAAGATTAAAAA
>MDSW01026462.1_pt1 | contig 16368 bp, 14 predicted proteins | sample 811171 | NCBI WGS metagenome assembly MDSW01 (sample SAMN05326641, study PRJNA326480) | marine metagenome | isolation source: seawater | place: Atlantic Ocean: North West | collected 2012
CCTTTCGATCTGATTATCGATGATTTGTATTTCGAAGAAGGTGGCGAACCGCAGCGGCCGGTGGCGGCAGACGCCCACTGGTTTGATGTGTTGCTGGAGGCGCTGACGCCTGAGGGAGCCCTGGTGATGAACTTTGTCAATTATCGGCAGTGGCGTGACTGCGCTTACTTTCATATCGACTTCGTGCGGGAGCGGTTTGCTTCCGTGTATCAGTTTGCCACGCCCACCTGCCATAACGCGGTGGTGGGCTTTCTGGGGCACGCCACTGAAACCCGGCACCTGCGCCAGCGCCTGATTCAGGTGCCGGAACTGAATCCCCTGCGCCGCGGCTGCCGGCTGCGCTATGCCGTCAAGAAGATAGCTTGAACACTTTGAAGCTCTTATCCCGGGACACCAGTTCAATACTTTTGAAATAGCCCGGTGCCACGGTTTCCAGGGCAATAAACTGGCTTACCACCACAAACGCCACGCCGTTGTTTTTCAGATGATTGCTGATGCTGTGGAGAAACTTTTCCGTCAGATCATGGCGGGTGTCGAAGCCCAGGTGAAACGGTGGATTGCACAGCACCATTTCATACTGATGATGAATGTCACTGGCGCAATCGTCGGCGATGACCTCGCCGGGGATATTATGGAATTCGAAATTGTAGCGGCAACTGGCCAGGGCAGCGGCGTTGTTGTCGGTGGCCACAATATGCTTTGCCCCCAGCGCCCAGGCCATTACTGACAGGTAACCGTAACCACAGCCCAGATCCAATACCGTGGACGGTGGCTGGGTGGCATTCACGTATTCCCGGCAGGCGTTGATCAGGGCTTCACTGCCTTTGTCTATTTTGTTCCAGCCGTATTGCCCGGGCTTACTGTACAATGCCAGACTATCCGGTTCACCAATACACACCAGATCCCGGTAGTGACGATCGTCCAGAGGCTCACCCGGTGCTTGCGGTGTGAACGCCGCCAGCTTCATCTGCCGCTCGCCCTTGCTCACCTCCGCCCGGGTATTCAGATAGCGCTCCGCCTTGCTGATGTAGGTTTTGATGCCTTCGTTCTTATAGCCGCACAGCAACAGTTGGCCCTGCTCCGCCAGGTAATGGGGAGCCTGATTGATAATGTGATGCACCAGCGCCTTTTCTTTCGAGATACGATAGGCAATCAACTGGTAGCGGTCGTTCAACTCCGCCAGGTCCATGTCGTTAAACTGGCATGGGATATTGTTTTCCTGCGCCGCCAGATACAGGTCATAGCGGTTGGTCAACAGGGTCAGGTCCGGTATGGGCTTCAGTGTTAACAGGGCCTGTGTGTCCAGTTGTTCGTCGGCAATCAGCAGCCGTTTGCCGGTATGGTCCGGCAGCGCCTGCAACATAAAATCCAGGGCGGGTTCCATCATGACAGTTGTTGAAGTTCCTCCGGTCGCAGCGGGCGATATTCCCCCGGTGCCAGTGTGGGGTCCAGCTCAATGGGGCCGATCCGTTGACGATGCAATGTCTCCACCGCATTGCCCAGGGCCGCAAACATGCGTTTAACCTGGTGGTAGCGGCCTTCCAGTAATTCCAGTTCCACTTGGCGGGGGCTCTGAATCCACAGTCGGGCCGGCCGGGTGGGTCGCTGCTCCCCGTGCAACAGCAGGCCGGCGGCAAATTGTTCCGCGGCCTGATCGCTCACCGGGTCGCGCAGGGTCACCCGATAGCGTTTCGGCAGTTTGTGCCGGGGCGAGGTAATACGGTGGCTCCACTGGCCGTCATCAGTGATCAGCACCAGCCCGGTGGTGTCCCGGTCCAGCCGGCCCGCCACGTGCAGGTCTCGTGGGTCCTCTTCGGCCAGCAGTTCCATCACCGTCGCATGGTGGCTGTCACTATTGGCGCACACCACCCCCGCCGGCTTGTGGAGCATGAAATAACGCGGGCCCAGGGGCTGTACCGGGCGCCCGTGCATTGTCACGGGCGCCGCCGGCGTCACCTCGGTGCCGGGATCGGTGGCCGCGTGATGTGCCACCGTCACCAGCCCGGCTTTAATGGCACGGCGGGCCTCTTTGCGGGATAAACCCGCAAAATGACTGATGTATTTGTCAAGCCGCATTAGACCTAATCTCAATGGGTGGACATAGTGTGTCAGGAAACGCCGGGGCCCGTCCAGACCGGGGTTACGCACTGAGGTTCTGAACAGAATCAGGCGGTCTTAGACAGATTCGTTACATGATCTTTCCCGGGCTGCACCAGTGGTAATTTGGTGTCCGGAAAAAAAGCCTGCCCCGTCAGGCAAGTGGGGGGAAAAGGTAAAGTTCACCTCAGGAATTGTGGAAAACTCACGGGCGCTGATGCAGTTGCAGGTTCACACTGACCCATTACACTGAGTTGACATTTGATCGCGCAGGCCCGGGGATTGATTGGTCGATGGGCGCAGGGAGGGGAGTATGAACAATATCCGTTTTCTTGACTGGCTGGGCTCCGCGGCCCTGACCATTGCCCTGTTATCGGCCCTGTTGTTGTTCGTTCCCGGGCTGGTGCGTGCGGATGTTCTGGAGCTGAGTTTCCAGGATGGTGGTTTGGTCGTGCCGACCTTTGCAGGCCAGGGGGCAAGCCACAGCATTCAGTGGGCAGTCTGAAGGCTGTGGCTTTTGATCAGCGGGCTTGCTTTCATTTGTCACTTCTGGCGTTGCGGGCCAGCATCAGCAGGACGCAGAATGCCGCCAGCAACCACAGGCTGAGGCTACCGCCGTGGCGGCTGCCGGGGTCGGAGTAATAGGCGTCCTCATCCCATTCCAGGCTTTCCATATACAGTGGGGTGTGGTTGGGCGAATAACCCGTTAACAGCAGCGTATGGGTGTCGGCATCGTACAGGTCCACACGCAGTCGATAGGCCTGGGGAGAATAGCCGTAATCAAGGGTCAGCGCGGTGCGATAGCGATCATTACTGGCATAATCCCGCAGTAAAAACGGGGCGCTCGTGCGCAGCGGCAAACCGTAGCCCGCGGTATCCAGCAAGCTGACTTCGGCGTAGACCCAGCGCTCCCGCCCCGGGGCGTCAGCGTCCAGATCCAGCGCCAGGTCAGTGTAGTAGCCATCCCCGTCCCAGTCCTGACTGAGTTCGAACGCCAGTTCATAAATGCTCAGTGCCTGGGCCTGCACCGCCTCCTGTTGCTGATCCTCCAGATACAGGGCCCCCAGGGCCGGCGCTTCCACGGCGCCGAATTGTTGTAACAGCTGTTCGGAATCCGCGGCATAGACCTCCAGGGACAGAGAGTAGCGTTGCGCGGGATAGCCTTCGGTCAACAACACATCCACCCGGTAGGCATCGCTGCCCTGGACACCGGCGACAGTGTAAGGCTCGGTCTGAAACAGAATTCGCTGCGCCAGCCGCCCCACCACATAGATCTCACGGGAGTCGAAGGGCAGGTCCAGATCCAGAGTCACCCCGAAGCGGTGATAGTAGCCATCCCCGTCGCTGTCCTCCCGCAGCTCAACATCCACTGCGAAGAGTTGCAATCCCGGGCTGCTGTGGGTGTTGCCGTGCAGAGCCCTGGGCTGCAGCGGGGTGGCAGCCCGCTCGCTATCCGTCACCAACCCGCCCTTAACCTTGGCGCCGGGCGATGTCATCAATTCGGCGGCCTGGGTGTGGCCCACCAGCAGCAGTAATAAAAAAGTCACAATAGCAATGGCGAGTTTGTACATGAGGCACCTCCTTTCCGGTCCTGCCATTACAGGGGGGCGGCCCTGAATTGAGGCTGAACCCGCGGGCGGGCTTGGTTCAGCGGGGATTCAGGCAACCGGCGCTAGGCTGAACCCACCATCAATTGAAGGAGGAATCCTGATGTGGTCTAAAACAATCATCATGCCGGCGGTGCTGGCGCTGGCAGGGGCAGCGGCCCTGACATCCAATCAGGCTTATGCCCTGAACGACGACGAAGCGGCAGTGCTGATGGGGCTGGCGGTGGGTACCATCACCGCTGTGGCGGTAAAGCATCACCGGGACCATGACCGGCGTGACTGGGAACAGCGCCGGCGACACTATCGTGAGCCCCCGCGCTATTCCCGTTACCATGCGCCGCAGCGGGTTGAACACTATGTGATCCACCGGCCACCGCAGCATCGTCCTTACCACCGTCGCTATGATGCCCACCCGGGCCGACATTACGGACATAAGCGTCACGGTGGCTACACTTATGAGTACGAGTACAAGGTGAAAAAGCGTGGCCGGTTTTAATGACCCCGCTGGTTATCAATCACGCGGGTCACCTAAAGAACTTACAGCCGCCCTTGTAAATGCTACAAGGGCGGTGACTCACTGATTCCCTGTGTTTTTCCCGCCCTGGGCCGCAGCCCCCGTCACTGCTGCTTTTCTCAAAAAAAAACCATCTTGGCACGCTCCTGGCTTAGTAACCACTGCAAGTTTAGAGACAGACAATCAGCAGACAGGACAGTCGGGATTATCGATGAACATTTTCCAGGCATTGCGACAGGATCATGACAAACAACGCCAGCTGTTAGAGGCTTTGTTGGAAACCAGTGGCGACACCGAGGAAAGGGTTCATATCTTTCTTGCGCTCAAGGATGAGTTAATCAGTCACGCGGTGGCGGAAGAGCGGGCTTTTTACAAGCCGCTCATCATGGACGATATGACGCAGGAGAAGTCGCGTCATGCCATCGCCGAGCATCACGAAATCGACGAGCTGATCGAAGCATTGGAAGCGGAAGATCGCAGTTCGCCAGCCTGGCTCAGCACCGCGAAAAAGCTGCAGGCAAAAGTGTTGCACCATCTGGACGACGAAGAACAGGAGTTCTTCCAGGTGGCGGGACGTGTGTTGGAGGACAAGGAGAAGAGTGCTCTGGCAGATGAGTTTCTAGAGGAGAAGCGCGACCACATGGACGTGGAATCCTAACCAGTTTTCAACCCCCCCAATGTTGACCTCGCCGCATTTCCCCAATGCGGCATTTTTTTGTCTGCTATTCACAAACTCTGCAATTCGCGGCCCGGTGAGATTAATCGAAGTCCAGCAGCTCATCCAGCACCGAGCCGCCACCATGGCCCTGTTGATAGCCAAAATGCTGGTATTCCACCAGCGCTGGCGGTAAATATTCCAGGAAGTAACCACTGCCCACCCCGTGCACGAAAGAGCCCCCATGAAACAGGGTTCGGTTATCGTCTCCCGCCCGGGTAATCAGTAATTCGTTCTGGGCCCGGGTCAAAGCCACGTACAGGATCCGCCGCTCCTCTTCTTCCGCGTCCTGGTTACCCAGGCTGCGCATGTGGGGATAGAGCCCGGGCTGCACCCCCAGGCAATAACACACCGGCGCCTCGGTGCCCTTGGCGCTGTGCACGGTGATCAGGGTGACGCAGTCCTCCTGCTCGGTTTTCTCCGCTTCGGAGTTGGACACCGGGTCCAGGGTGTAGGCCTCCACAAAGCCCAGCAGATCTTTATAGCGATTGGCCAGATCGGATAACAGCCGCAGATCCGCCAGCCGGCTTTCCCAGCGGTCGTAACGTTGGGCCAGGGCCTTGGATAAATGCTCGGCACCCATTTTCAGGGCCTTGCCCGGCTCGCCCCGATACTGCTGAATCAGGGCGATGCCCTGGCGAATGTCTTCCCGTTGCGCCAGGGTGCTGTCCAGAATCTGCGGTGGGTTATCCACCGGATCCAGTTCAATTAACCGGCTCACCACCCGGGCGGCGGTGGCGTCACCGATCCTGGGCCAGCATTTCAGATAGCGGATCCAGGCCAGCTCATCGTAAGCGCTGATGGCGGCCCGGCACAGGGACAGCAGGTCCTTTACGTGGGCCGCTTCCAGCAGGCTGGTGCCCCCCACGAAACGATAGGGAATCTGGCGTTCAATCAACGCCCCCTCCAGGGTTTTGGCGGACCAGGCGGAGCGCACCAGCACCATGTGCTCGCTCCAGGGGGCACCGGCTTCGTGACGGCTTTGCAGATCGGATGCGATCCAGGCGGCTTCATCGAACTTGCTTTCAAAATCCAGTAGCAGAGGTTTCAAGCCCCGGCCGCGGTGGGCCTGCAGTTGCTTGTCGTACTCAATGGGGGACTGGGTCAGCAGCCAGTTGGCCAGATCCAGAATCTGCTGGGTGCTGCGGTAGTTCTCCCGCAGTTTCAAAGTGGCGGCGCCGGGCAACCGTTGTTCGAACTCGTGTACGTTGCGAAAATCCGCGCCCCGGAAGGCGTAGATGGATTGGGCGTCGTCCCCCACGCAGAACAACCGGGCGCTGGCCAGGGCCTTGAGGATACGCCACTGCAACGGGTTGGTGTCCTGCATCTCGTCCACCAGCACATGCTGGTAGAGGCCGGCGATGCGCGCCCGCAGTTTGGGGTTGCTTTCGATGCCCACCACAAACCGATGCAGAATATCGTCGTAGTCCAGATAGTGCCGCTGCTGCTTACGTTGCTCGTAGCGTTCGGCGATCTCCAGCAGCCGGGCCATGGTCTGCTCGTCCAGCTCGGTAAACTGGTGCAGGTAATCCGCCAGCGCCAGGCAGCAGTTCTTGGCGTAGGAGATGTAATTGAGTATGGCGGGGGCCTTGGGAAAGTCCCGTTTTTCCCCCTTTTTTAACCGCTCCCCCCGGATCAGCTGCAACAGACTCTGGGCGTCATCACGGTCGATCACCGTGCGGTCCTCCACCCCGAACGGTTTGGGCACCCGGCGCATGACCTGCAGGCAGAAATGGTGGAAGGTACCGGCGGTAATGTTGTCCGCCACCTTGCCCACTTCGTTGTGCAATCGCAGCAGCATTTCCTTGGCGGCGCGGCGGGTGAAGGTGAGCATCAGCAGGCGTTCCGCCGGCACCCCCTGCTGGATCAGGAACAGGATGCGGCCGATGATGGTGCGGGTTTTGCCGGTACCGGCGCCGGCCAGCACCAGCAGGTGTTGGGCCTGCCCCTGATAGTGGGCGGCGGCCTGTTGTTCGGGATTCAGTTTCATCGCTGGGATGATACCGAAGTGACCGGGCGGCGCAAAGCGGCCCTGACGCCGGTGGCGGGCCCGGGTATAATGCGCTGCCGATGGCCACCGCCATTGACAACCCGCTTCAGCCATAAGGAAACAGCATGTCTCACGGCGCCGACTCCCTGAAAAGCATCCTCTTCGCCCTGGGGGCCAATACCGCCATTGCCGTGGCCAAGCTGGTGGCCGCCCTGATCACCGGCTCCGGCGCCATGCTGGCGGAATCCATCCACTCGTTCGCCGATGCCGGCAACCAGACCCTGCTGATTCTGGGGCTGAAGCGGGCCCGCACCGCCCCCAGCGAGGATTATCCCCTGGGTTATGGCAAGGCCATTTACTTCTGGTCGTTTATCGTGGCCATCATTCTGTTCAGTCTGGGTGGGCTGTTCTCCCTGTACGAGGGCTGGCACAAACTGCAGCATCCGGAACCTCTCAGTTACCCCCTGGTGGCCATCGGGGTGCTGGTGTTTGCCATGGTGGCAGAGGGTATCTCCCTGTGGGGCTGCCTGCGGGAAGTCAATAAGGTGCGGGCCGGCCGCTCTTACTGGCGCTGGTTTCGACAGAGCCGGCAGAGCGAGCTGCTGGTGGTCTTTGGCGAGGATCTGGCGGCCCTGCTGGGGTTGGCCTTTGCCCTGCTGGCCATTGTGGTGACCCTGATCACCGGGAATCCCGCCTACGATGCGGTCGGTACTCTGGTGATCGGAGCCCTCTTGCTGTTGATCGCAATACTGATCGGCAACGAGGTGCGTGAGTTGTTGATCGGGCAGAGTGCCGACCCCCTGGAACGGGCGCGGATGCTGGACTGGCTGCAACAGCGGCCGGAGGTGGAGCAGGTCTTCAATCTGCTGACCATGCAGATGGGGGCGGATTTGATGGTGGCGGTGAAGGCGCGGATGGTGGCTACCGGCAGTGAAGCGGGTCTGATCCGGGCCATTAATGAGGTGGAGGCCGGTTTTCGGCAGCAGTTTCAGGGGGTGCGCTGGCTGTTCTTTGAACCGGATAATCAGGATTGAGGGGTCCTTAAGGGGCTTTTTTCAGGTACTATGGTACCCGGTTGGCTTAGCTTTCCCGGATGATCCGGGTATACTGATGCCCAGGATCCGCCAGTCCATGCAGCAAGGGTGAAGTCGCGTGACAGCAGTAACACAAGCCGAGCATAAATCAGATACCCGGGAAAAGCTGATCCTGGTGGCTATCCGGATGTTCGCGGAACAGGGCTTCAGCGGCGTGTCCATGCGCAATATCAACAGCGCCGCCGGCACCCGCAATTCCTCGGCGGTGCATTACCATTTCGGCAGTAAGATGGGCATCATCGAAGCAGTGATGGAGAAGCTCAATAGCCAACTGCGACCTATCTTTGATCAGATTACCGGCGCCCTGGACACCAAAGCGGAACAGGGCCGGCTGCAGGCGGAGGACGTGGCCATGGCCATTCAGCTGCCGTTCTGGGTACTTTACTGCACGCCGGAATACGGTCGCAGCGCGGTACGCCTCAGTGCCCGTCTGATGCTGGAGGCCGATGCCGAGCTCAAGGCCCTCTACAACCGTTATTTACAGGAACCGGTGGGTCGGATGCTGAAACTGATGACCCGGTTGCAGCCCAATAAAGATCCCCATCATCTGAAATTTCAGATCGTCCACTGCTTTATGGCCACCATTTCCGGCCTGGCCACCATTGATCTGCTGGACAGTACTCCCCTGGGGGACATCCGGTTTGAACAGGATGCCGAAATGATGATGGTACACATCTTTCATCTGGCCCAGGGTCTGGGCTGTGAACAGCCGGATTACGCCGGGTTTGATATGAATTTCTGGTCGCGCTTCAGTCACTTCATGGCCATGACGCCCGCTCAGGACGCGGTGGCCGCTGACCCTTCCGGTTCAGCGGCCGACGCCAGCTGAATAAGCCTCAGGGCCTGGCCCCAATACCTCAGAGCGTACCTTCCTCTTCGTCGCCATCACCGGTCGCAGCGTCTGCCGTGCCGCCCTGCTCCGGGCTCCAGCCCAGGCTGTTGCCCTGGGTGGCAATAATAAAATTGGCCAGCTGCTCGATAGTGGGCAATTCGTAGAGTACCGAGATGGGGATATCCAGCTTCAACTGCTGCTTGATGCGGAATTTCATCTCGGTGACCTGCAGGCTGTGGCCCCCCAGTTCAAAGAAACTGGCCCCCGGGGCGATGTCCGGCACCTGCAGCAGTTCCTTCCAGATGGCCCGTAGCTGGTCCCCCAGGCTGGGACGGTTGGCGGGGTCGTTGTCCTGATCCCGTTTCAGCAGGGCCAGCAGATCCCGCAACAGAAACTGCACCTGATCCCGGCCCAGGCGATCCGGGCCGTAGTGCACGTGAATGTCCATGCGCCGGGCCTGCTCGACAATATGCACCTCGAACGGTGCCAGCATCAGCCCGGCATGCAGGTGCTGCACTGCCAGTACCGCCAGGGGTGTCTCTCCCCCCTGGGTTACGCGGGGATTATTGCTGTCGGTATCCACATCAAACCAGTGATAATGCACCAGTGGCACGCTGGCCCCCTGTTGGCACAGGGCCTGGGCCAGTTGCTCGGACACCGGGGAATAGCGGGTATGGAGCTGCGCCAGTTCGCCGGCGGCATCGAAAGTCTGCCCCTCGTGGCGCTGACCCTGCACCGGTACGTAGTAGGGGAAATACCCCAGCAGGTTTTCAAAACTGCTGTCCTTCAGGGTTGGGTCGGCAAATCAGTAAGTGACCTCCTCGTGTGAGAGCCAGGAATAGAGGGTCTGATGGAGCCCATCACAGAGCCATTGTTTGGCACTGATCCCGCTGGGTAAATGTTGTTCCAGAAACGCCTCATCCAGCATTTCGTGGTGATGCTGGGCGCGGACGCAGGGGGCCCGCCGGTTTTTTTGCTTCAGCGGGGCCGGCGCCAGCCGGTTCCATTCGCTGGCGAGAAATTTTTCCCCCAGCACCTGCCGCGACCAGGCGGCAAATCCGGCCTGATGACAGTTATCCGGCAGATCGATGGCCTCCAGTCGGCCCGCCAGCATGGACAGCAACTGATTTCCCAGGCGCAACAGGGAGTAGCTGTCCAATACCAGGGGGTGTGCCGCCAGCAGCAGGTGACAGGGGCCGGCAGCCCCCTGTGCCAGCACCAGTTTCAGGGCCGGTTGGGCCCGGTGGGTTTGCAGCTCCAAACGTAACTCAGTGAGGGCATCGCTGGCGGCGGCGGATTGCTCCGGCAGGATCACTGCAGTGGGAGTCAGTGCCCCCTGCATTGGCCAGTGGTTGGTATCCGGGTGCGGGCAGGCCCCCAGTATGGGATAGGCATGCTGCAACTGCTGCAGGTGCTGCTCCAGCTGCGCCAAGTTCACCGGCCCCTCCAGTAAAAACTCCACCATCCGGTTGCCGGCGCCGGCAGGCAGTTGTGCCAGTAATGACTGCTGGTGGGGCGACAGGGGCAGGCCCTGAGTCGGGTTTGGCTCGGGGTGGGTGTGGGGTTTGGGCTGACGGGCACTGTTCAGCTTGCGCTGGCGGATTTTCTCAAACAGCAGTTGTCGCTGCTGGGGGCTCAAATCAGCAAACTGAGACATGGCGTCATTCTTGGAGGTCATGGGCTTACCTTGAACATCTCGTCTTTATCATTTTTGTTGGCAACGACTAAGTTCGCCCTTCCCTGGAACAACTGACACCTCGAATCATTCAAACGGCACCGCGGCATGCATGCCTGCCAGTCAGTGTGGATCATTTTCGCCGAAATGTGATTGGAGGTAGACAGGAACTTGCGTATGAATTTTGTAATTGGGTGGGATCGGTGCTGAGCAGTCAGCACATCACATCCCGGAGCTGACTGGCTACTTCCAGTAGACAGAGTATACCAAGAATAACGGGAAGTTTGTTTAACAGGTTAACAAAAATTTACAGCCCGGCAAAAAAAGCCCTCCCGGGTGGGAGGGCGGATTAACCCAGTGCGAGGCGGGTCAAAAAACTGATGCGGTTCTAAACGCGGAAAAACGCTTCCCGGGGCACCTTCAGTCCAGAAACGCGAATTTATCCTCTTGCATCTTCATCAGCGAACCTGGCGATGCCATCATGCATTCCGCATGGGCTTTGGCCCGGGGCAGCAGGCGGTCGAAATAAAACTCGGCGGTCTGGATTTTTGCCTTATAGAATTCCGGGTTATCGGTGCCGGCCGCCAGTTTTTCGTAGGCGGTCTGCGCCATCTGCGCCCACATAAAAGCCATGCTGACGTAACCGGAATACATCAGGTAATCCACCGAGGCGGCGCTCACCACGTCGAAATTCTTACGGGCGCGCATGGCCAGCCGGACACTGTATTGCTGCCAGTTGGTGGTATAGCGGAACAGCGGCCAGATAAATTTATTCATTTCCTTTTTGTGGGGGTTGCCGGAAATCACCCCATAATCCTTACAGTATTTCAGTACTTCCAGGGTAAAGGACTTAAGCGTTTTCATCTTGCCCAGCAGTACCTTGCGCCCCAGCAGGTCCAGCGCCTGGATCCCGGTGGTGCCTTCGTACAGGGTGGCGATGCGGGTGTCACGCACGATCTGCTCCATGCCCCACTCCTTGATATAGCCGTGGCCGCCGAACACCTGCATGCCCAGATTGGCCGCTTCGTATCCGGTCTCGGTGAGGAAGGCTTTGAGAATGGGGGTGAGAAAGCCCAACTGGTCATCCGCCTCGTCGCGGATCTCCTGGGTTTCCCCGAACAGCAGCATATCGGCGTACTTGGCGGCGTAATAAACCATGGCCCGCCCCCCCTCGGCCAGGGCCTTCTGGGTCAACAGCATGCGCCGTACATCGGCGTGGCAGATAATGGGGTCGGCCACTTTGTCCGGGTATTTTTTACCGCCCAGGGCGCGCATGGACAGGCGCTCCTTGGCGTAGGGCAGGGCCCCCTGATAGGACAGCTCCGCCGCCCCCAGGCCCTGCAGGGAAGTGCCCACCCGGGCCGAGTTCATAAAAGTGAACATGCACTCCAGGCCCTTGTTGGGGGGGCCGATCAGATAGCCTTCCGCGGCCTCGAAATTCATAACACAGGTGGCGGAGGCGCTGATTCCCATTTTGTGCTCAATGGAGCCGCAGGTCACTTGGTTGGGCTCCCCCAATGTACCATCGGGGCTGCACTTGATTTTGGGCACAATAAACAGGGAGATACCCTTGGTGCCGGCCGGAGCATCCGGCAGTCGGGCCAACACGATATGGATGATGTTTTCCGCCATATCGTGGTCGCCGGAGGAAATGAAAATCTTGGTGCCGCTGATGGCGTAGCTGCCATCCATGTTGGGCACAGCCTTGGTTTTCAATTGCCCCAGGTCGGTACCGCAATGGGCTTCAGTGAGGCACATGGTGCCGGCCCAGGTGCCTTCGCACATCTTGGGCAGAAAGTGCTGCTTTTGTTCCTCGGTGCCATGCAGATAGATCGTATTCATGGCCCCCAGGCTCAGCCCCGGATACATCCCCCAGGACCAGTTGGCGGTGCCGATCATTTCGGATTTCACCACGGACAATGACAACGGCAGGCCCTGGCCACCGTATTCCTCCGGGTGGGAAAGCCCCTGCCAGCCTCCCTGGCAGTACTGCTGGTAGGCCTCCTTGAAGCCCTTGGGGGTGGTGACCTTGCCGTCCTCGAAATGGCAGCCTTCCTGATCCCCGGTCTGATTCAGTGGGGACAGTATCTGCTCACAGAACTTGGCGCATTCTCCGAGAATGGCATCCACCATATCCGGCGTGGCGTTTTCCGCACAGGGCAGCTTGCTGTAATGCTTGGGATAATCCAGAACCTCGTTCATCACGAAATTCATATCACGCAGGGGGGCTTTGTACTGGGGCATCGCTAATTTCCTGTTGAGATCCGACGGTTGCGCGTGGTCATTATGCGGCAATGGTGCGCGAGTGTGCACCAGCGGTTTGACGCTGGCATTGGCACTGTGTGAAGCTGTGGCTGTCAAAAAGGCCAACGCCTGTTTTAATGAGGCGATAATACAGCCAGCGTCTCAGGCTTGCACACCAAGACTGTACATAAGGGAGGTACTAACATGGCTCTGAAAGACGAATCCTGTACTGCCTGCGGCGCCGACGCAGCCCAGGTCAGCGAGAGCGAGCAACAGACCCTGCTGGCCCAATTACCCCAGTGGCAACTGGTTAACGAGGAGGGTGAGCCGCGGTTGCTGCGCGCCTTCGAGTTTCCGGATTTCAGAGCCGCCCTGGACTTTACCAACCGGGTGGGCGAGCTGGCGGAACAGCATGACCACCACCCGCAGCTGACCACAGAATATGGCAAGGTCAGGGTGCGCTGGTGGACCCACAGCATCGGCGGCCTGCACCGTAACGATTTCGTGCTGGCAGCGCAGACCGATGGGTTGCTGGAGGGGGAGTAAGGGTAAAAGCCGTGAATCAACGTGGGCGCAAAGGGCGGGGGTGATCGGAAGTGGCCGTCCCTTCCCGGGTAGTCCGATTCCCTGGTTTGATTCCTTAGTTCGATTCCCTGAAGTTCGACACGGGCCGCTGCCGGGCCTGATAGCGGTTCAGCCAGGTCACAAACTCTGCGGCGGGCATGGGGCGGGCAATATAGTAACCCTGGGCCAGGTCGCAGCCCATGGCTTTTAGTGCCAGCAGGGTTTCTTCGTCTTCAATGCCTTCCGCCACCACGTCCAGACTCAGGTTGTGGCCCATGGTGAGAGTGGTGTGCACCAGAACCTGGTCTTCGCTGTTTCTGGCCATATCCGTGACAAAGCTGCGATCAATCTTGATTTCATTCACCGGCAGCTTCTTCAGATAGGAAAGAGAGGAGTAGCCGGTACCGAAATCATCGATGGAAAGCCGGATACCGGTGGCACTGAGTTCCCCCATCACCCGCAAGGCATCATCGGCATTGTGCATTACCGCGGTTTCGGTCAGCTCCATGATGATTTTTTCCAGGGTGACACCGCATTCGCGGGCAATACGGCAGACCTGATCCTTGAATTGAGGATCCTGCAGGTTGCGGGCGGATATGTTGATGGACAGATTAAGGTCATGCCCCTGCTGGCTCAGGCTGCGTTTGAAATCAAATGCCCGCCGGCAGATCCAGTAGGTCAGCGGTTGAATAACGCCGGTGCGTTCCGCCAGGGGAATAAACTCATCCGGGGGTACAAAGCCGTATTCCGGGTGCATCCAGCGGATCAGCACTTCGGCGCCGCTGACCTGAAAGTTGTCGAGCGCAATCTGGGGTTGGAAGTACAGTTGCAGCCCCTCTTTTTCAATCGCGTTGCGCAGCTCACCCAGTAGAGAGATCCGGCGTTGATTGTAGGGATCAATGTCATGGCTGTAGATGGCGAATTTTTCATTGGTGCTGGTGGAGGCTTCCAGCGCAATGTGGGCGTTACGCAGCAGGTTTTCGCTACTGGCGCCGTGCTCCGGGTGCAGGGCAATGCCGGCGCTGGCGTCTACGTCCAGGGTCAGCCCCTGGTATTCAAACGGCTTTTCCATATCCCGCAGCAGGCACTGCACCGCGGCCCGGATCCGGTCGGGATCCAGTTCCCGCAACAACAGCGCAAAGCTGACGCCCTCCACGCTGGCGATGCAATGCGGACGAGTATCGGTGTCTTCAATGGGCACGATCCTGTCGATACTCTGGGCCAGCTGGCTGAGGCGTTCGGTGAGGATATACAAAATGGCATCGCCGTTGGTGTGCCCCAGAGTTTTATTGAACTCATGGAAGTTGTTGACGTTGATGATCACCAGGCTGAAGCCGGGCTGCGCCGTATCCAGCAGCAACTGGTCCAGGGTGTTGCGCAACAGGGTACGGTTGGGCAGACCGGTGGTGCGGCTGTGCAGGGCCCGGTGCATCAGCCGTTCCTCGGCTTCTTTCAGCCGTACCACGGCTTTGTGTTGTTCCTGCAGAGCGGAGTATTTGGCCTTGCGCTCGTAGTTGATACGGTCGGCCAGCCCCAGTGACAACAGCAACATCTCGGCGGCGGAACCGGCGAGCATGGCGTTATTGGTGAATGCGTTGGTGGGCAGCACCCCCAGCAGCATCAGCGTGTACATGACCAGACCGACGATCAGGAGGGCCCAGGCCAGCAGGAAAAAGCCCGCGGCCCGGGATCCTTTTATCCAGCAATAGAACACCATGGCCGGCACTACCACGCTGATTGCGGAAATATAAGCGGATGCCTCCAGGCTGAGGAACCGGTCTGTGGTCAGGCGCAGCAGGGGAATGGCCAGGCCCACCACCACCATGGCATGGAGAAACGGATTGATATAGCGGCTGTAATGCTCGGTTTTAATAAAGTGTTTGACAAACAACAGGCCATTAACGGCGGCGAGGCAGGCACTTACCTGAGTGATATATTCGTTAACCGCCGGTGAGTTGTGCCACAGTAACAGGAAACCAAATCCGGTAATGGTTTGAAATGCCAGAAAGGAAAAGCCGATATAGGTGATGTAGTAAAAGTAAGCGCGATTGCCGACGGAGAAAAACAGAAACAGATTGTAGGCAATCATTGCCAACAAGATGCCGAAGAACAGGCCGAACACATAGTTGTGGACCAGCTCGGTGTGGATAAAGTGCACCGGCTGGGAGATTTTTAGTGGGATTTGTACACTGCCGCCGGCGCGCTTGGCATTAATAAACACCTCATACTCTCGGCCGGGTTCAAGGCCCAGTGGCTGGGCAAAGAATCGATGGGGCAGGCTGCGTTCCAGGATTGGCAGGCTGTAACCCAGGCTGGATTGCTGCACCAACCGGTTGCCGCTTACCAGAAAGACATCAAACCGTTTTAGCAGAGGAAAGCTCGATCCCATGATCCAGTGCTGGAGGCCGGTGTCCGCAGCGTTGACCCGTACCCGAAAATAGACCCAGACCGAACTGTCGGTATGGCCCATATTAATCACATCCTGCTCGGTCTCTGTAAACAGCATGCTTCTGTTTGTTATGATTTCGTGAATTCCCAGCTTATCCTCGCTGTCCTCGAACAGTTGCAGATGTTCGTGCTTCAAATTCAGTTCCTGAATGGCATGGCCCAGCTGCACCGTCTGCGTGGCAATACACAGGTTGGCGCTCCATAGCAGGCATAGGGTCAGCAGCGTCTTGATCAGGCTATTGTATTGAGTTACCAACAATTTTTTATTCCACAGATCAAGGGTGAATGGCGCTTGGACAGTTAAGTGAGCGCGCCGCTGGCAGGGAGTTTTATGGCGTCATCCCGACTTAACGTCACCCAGAATTCAGTATAGATCAATCCCGGGTCTGCGAAGTCGGCGCAAAAAGGAAGGATTATCCCGGGTTTGTGTCCGTCAGAATTCCGGCGAACACAAACCGGTTTGGAAGCAGTGTCAATTTATTGTGGCGGTCGGATTCATTCGCGATTGAAAACCGCGTCCAGCATCTGCTGATTCCGCTTGATGGCTGCCCGGTCCGCGGCCGGGGCCTCCTGAGCGGCGGCCAGGGC
>MDSW01083247.1_pt1 | contig 16365 bp, 17 predicted proteins | sample 811171 | NCBI WGS metagenome assembly MDSW01 (sample SAMN05326641, study PRJNA326480) | marine metagenome | isolation source: seawater | place: Atlantic Ocean: North West | collected 2012
AAATTCATTTGCTGTACCTGCAACGGTTAAAGTCCGAGCTCCACCCAGCATAGCCCGGTGTTGAATGATGGCCAGGAAAAGTCTAGTTCTGCAATGTAAAATTAACAACGGCATTAATTAATAATCTTCTAAAATTAGAAGATAATGAAAGGAAATGCAGTATGTTAATAATGATAAAAGTATTTTTATTATATATTTTTTTTAATTTTACTTATGCAATAGCAAAAGACATTCCAATAATTGTTATATCTGCTGGTAAAACTCCACAATCAAAAAGCACTGTAGGTAGTTCGGTCTCTGTTATTGATAACGAAACTATAGAAAGTTCTGGTGAATATTTTTTAGGTAACGTGCTTGATAATAGTTTACCAGGGATGAATTATTTTGAGTCAGGGGGACATGGTACAGTTGGGGGAGTTCAGTTGAGAGGATTACCTAAAAGATATTCAACAGTTTACATTGATGGAGTTAAAATGTCTGACCCATCTACAAGTGATAATTCATTCTATATGACAAACATCATGAATAGTGACATTGAAAGAGTTGAAATTTTAAAAGGTTCTCAAAGTTCTCTTTATGGTAGTGGAGCAATAGGTGGAACCATCAATATTATTACAAAAAAAGGTGGAAAAATCCCAACTAAAAATATTAATGTTTCAAGCGGTTCCAACAATACTTTAAATACAAATGCTTCATTTAGTGGATCGAAAGGTGACTCTGTTTATTATGTGGGTATAACAAAATTTGACACTGATGGTGTTTCTGCAATGAATGATCTTGAGGCAAGTACCGCTGGAGAGTATAACGATGATGATGGATACACTAATGAATCAATAATTACTAATTATGGTTATGATTTAGGAGATGGACTTTCTTTTGAAGGCAGTGCAAGGTATACAGATTCTGTATTAGAATATGACAGAGTTAATGCAGGCCAAACAGACAAAAATAATCTTACGGACGACGAAGAGTTAAGTTATAATTTAAAACTTATTAAAGATGCTGGACAGTTGAATAATTCAGTTAGTTATAATAAGACAGACATAGATAGATCAATCGTAGCACATAATAATACAATAAATCATTATTGGGGTTATAGGGAAGCTCTCAACTACCTTGGTGAATATAATTTTAGTCTCGATCAAAAAATTATTTATGGAGCTGATTATGAAGTTGATACAGCAAAATTAAAAGATGATTGGAGTGGACAATACGAACGTAATCAAGAAAAAGTTTTATCTCAATACTTTGACTATCAATTTAGACCTATGGAAAAATTGTATTCAACTTTAGGATTTCGAAGAGATAACCATTCAGTTGCAGGTGATTTTACAACAGGCAGAGCAACTTTAGCTTATAAGTTAGATAATTCATCAAAAATCAGAGCTTCATACGGAACTGGTATAATGTATCCATCCTTGTATCAATATTACCTAGGAACTGTAATGTCAGATACTGAATCTTTGGTGCCTGAAAAAAGTAAAAGTTTTGATGTAGGCTACGAAACAGTATTTGAAAAAATGAACTTAACTTTTGATATATCAGCATTTAAAATTACCTACGAAGATGCTCTAGAAGGTTGGAGATCAAACACAAATGAAAGTGGTAATACTTTTACAATAAAGAATACAATCGCGCAGGTGGAGAGTAAAGGTATTGAACTTTCAACTTTATGGAAACCAAAAAATAATTTTCACTTAAGTTTAAATTATAATTACAATGAGACATTTGATGGTGCAGATTGTGAAGACCCTCATAAAAATGTTACTTGGGATAATAAGCCTATAAGTCTATGTATAGATAGTGCAATGGTTAGAGTGCCAAGACATGAAGTGACATCTGGATTTGGGTATAAGTTTAATAAAGATTTAAGTAATAAAATTTTAGTTAAATACTCAGGAGAGCGAAGAGATTATGGTAATACTAATAATGGTTTTAACGATGTAATCTTGGATGATTATGTAACTATAAATTATCATCTAAATTATAAGCTTTATAATCAATATGACATATATCTTATTGCCAATAATTTATTTGATCAAAAGTATGAAGAAGCCTATCAGTACACTGGAATGGGTCAAGACGTAAGTTTTGGAATTAAAAGATCATTCTAATGGTTAAATCTCCTTGTACTAGTATTTGTGCGATTGACCATAATATTGGTTTTTGCATGGGCTGCAAACGTACTATAAAAGAAATAGCTAATTGGTCTAATTTAAGTGAAGTGGAGAGAAAAAAAATTTTATTAAAGACTCTAAATAGAAAATTTTTTATAAACAATAACCAAAAAAAACATCAAAGGTTGAAGCATTCAAATAAAAATTAATTTTATTAGTTTATTGAAAATAATATATCTCTAATTTCATATTCTCTTAGATAAAACAGCAATTGTAGCTTTGCATTTGCTGTTTTATTGGATATAAATTCATTAATGAATTATATAAAAATATCAATAGGAATATTTGTTGCTTTAGCTGCAAGCCGTTTTATTCCTCATCCGCCAAATTTTACAAGTTTACTTGCACTAAGTTTTTATATCCCTGCTTTATTAGGAATTAGATATCTTCCTGCTTTAATTATAAGCTTTGCAATTACAGATTTTTTTATAGGTTTTCATGGGGTAACTTTGTTTACTTGGGGCTCAGTAATATTTATTGGATTTTTGTCAAAATATTTTATTAAAAATATGATCTCTAGAATTTCAGGCGCATTAACAGGAGCTTGCATATTCTTTATAGTTACCAACTTTGGTGTATGGTCTATAGGGACTTATGGATATACTATAAATGGTCTTGTAACTTGTTATACTTTAGCAATACCATTTTTTGCTTATAGTTTAATATCGACTTTTATTTTTTCGGGTATTATTGAAACTATCTACAAACTTAAAGATAAAAAAGTAAAAATATAATTTAAACTAATTTTTATAATTGATAGCTAAAATTAATTTTGATCATGAAAATAGATAAAAAAAAATTTTTACAATATAAAAAATCTAATTTTTTAATAACTGGTGGTACTGGTTCATTTGGACAAAAATTTATAGAAGTTTTACAAAAAACAGTTCGACCAAAAAAAATTGTAATATTTTCGAGAGATGAACTTAAACAATTTGATATGCAAAAAAAATTTAACTCTGAGAATATAAGATACTTTTTAGGCGATGTAAGAGATGAAAAAAGACTAGAATTAGCATTAAATGGCATAGATATAGTAATTCACGCGGCTGCGTTAAAACAGGTTCCTGCTGCTGAATATAATCCAACAGAAGTAATTAAAACAAATATTATAGGTGCTGAAAACCTAATAAGAGCATCAATAAAAAATAATGTAAAAAAAGTAATTGCACTATCAACAGATAAAGCGGCGTCACCAATAAATCTTTATGGTGCTACGAAACTAGTTTCAGATAAACTATTCTCTTCTGCTAACATGATCACTGGAGGAAAAGGTCCTATATTTTCAATTGTAAGATATGGAAATGTTCTTAACTCTAGAGGTTCTGTTGTACCCTTTTTCTTGGAAAAAATTAGAAATAAAGAAAAATTTCTTCCAATCACACATCCTGAAATGACAAGATTTTTTTTAACATTGGAAACAGGAGTAAATTTTGTAATGAGTTCTCTTAATAGAATGCAAGGTGGGGAGATATTTGTGCCTAAATGTCCATCGTTTAAAATTACTGATTTAGCTAAATCTTTAAAAAATAATATTTTATTTAAAAACATTGGTCTAAGGCCTGGTGAAAAATTACATGAAGTGCTATGCCCAAAAGATGACTATCTTAACACTATTGAATTTTCAGATTTTTATTTAATTAAACCAACTATAAATTTTGGAGAAAAACAAAATTACACTAAAATACCTACTAAAGAAGTTGGTAAATATGTAAAAAAAAATTTTGAGTACGATTCATTTAATAACAATAATAAATTAAATACTGTGCAAATCAAAAAATTTTTATAGAAAAAGACCTTTTATTTTTAGAACGTTGTATAGAAACTTATTTTTTAGCAATAGATATATCAACAATAACGCTCCTTATTCAAAAAAAATTTAAAATCTAAAAATTAATTTTTTTTATTAGTATTCATGATAATTAGTAGAAAGACAATATATGAATAAAATTAATTTCAAAATAGAGAAAATAAAAAAAAAACATATAAAAGATTTATGGTGGCTTAGGAACAATAAAGAAACCAGAAAAAACTCTATAAACAATAAGTTTATTAAGCTAAATGATCATTTTATATGGTTTAGAAATATTGATCAAAAAAAAATTAAAATCTTTATAGTAACAGAAGCAAAAAATAAGAAAGTCATTGGTTATGTTAGATTTAAAATAAAAAAAAATTTTGCAGAAGTCTCTATTGCTATTTATAAAAGATACCAAAATATAGGCATATCAAAAAAAATACTAAATCATAGTGAAAATAGTATAAAGACTCATTATTTTATGGCAAAAGTACACTGTAGTAATCTTAAATCTATTGCTCTTTTTAAATCACTAAACTACAAATCATTAAAAAAAGAAAATAATTTTTTAATTATGAAAAAAAAAAAATCAACTAATTCACATAAATATTTAAAGATAATCCAACAAATAGAAAATGTCAGAAAAAAAAATAATTCTAATTGGATGGACATTCTTAGAATTGCTTTTAAAAATTCTCCTGAAGAGTCAGCTAAAATAATGGGTGAAATATATTTTCAGGATAAAAAAATTGGCCAATTATCAAAAAAATTATCTAAAAAACTCTAATTCTTAATTATATTAGTCTTTTAAATAAATATTATTAATTAAAAGATTGGAAATAAAATTTTATAATTTAAGTTTATAAATTTTTAGTAATTGTATTAATAACTTCATATACCTCTTTTTTTTTTAAAGATGGATATATCGGTATTGAAACTTCTTTTTCATAAAAATTTTCGACTATTGGAAAATCACCTTTTTTAAATTGAAACTTTTTTCTATAAAATTCATGATAATGAATAGGTAAATAATGTACCTGCATATAGATTCCTTTTTTTTGCATTTTCAAAAAAAAATTTTTTTTATTCATTTTAGTTTTATTAAAATCAATTAATAATGGATACAAATGGTAAGAATGGTAGCAATTTTTCCTTGCTACTGGTATTTTAAATCTACTTATATTTGAAAATTCTTTATCATAAATTTTTGCAATTTTTCTTCTACTTAAAATAAAATTATTTAAATTTTTTAATTGACTAATTCCTAATGCGCACTGTAAATCAGACAGTCTATAATTATAACCCAGATTTTTTATTTCGTAAAACCAAGCCCCATTTTTGTTCTTTAAATTTTTATTTCTATTTATTCCATGATTTTTAAGTAAGTTAACTTTTTTAAATATTTCTTTATTATTTGTTAAAATAGATCCTCCCTCGGCTGTTGTTATTGCTTTTACAGGATGATAACTTTGAGTAACTATATCAGCAAATTTACATGCATACTTCATACTTCCTTTATATTTTGTTCCTATTGCATGACAGTTATCATTAAGAAGTTTTATATTATATTTTTTTTTAAGAAAATTTAAAGATTCCCAATCACAAATATTACCAGCATAATCCACTGCTATAATTGCTTTAATTTTTTTATCTTTTTTAAGTTTATATTCTGTTTTATTTAAATCAATCGTGTATGAACCTGAATCAATATCAACTAACTCCGGCATATGTTTATTCATTATAATCGAGTTAGATGTAGCTACAAAAGTTAATGGAGTTGTTATGATTTTAGATTTTTCTGGAAGTGAAAGTGACTTTACGGCTAAATGTAATGCGGCTGTTCCACTAGAAACAACAGAGCAGTATTTAGCACCAAATTTTTCCATGAGTTTATTTTCAAATTTTTTAACCTGTGGTCCTTGAGTTAAAAAATTTTTTTTCAAAACTCTTTCAATAGACTTTATATCTTCTTTATTTATAGTGTGACTACCATATCTTATTGTCATAAATTTTTATTTTTGAAACATACTTTATTTGTATTTTAATTTAAATAATTTTTCAGCTATTTTCCAATCCTCTAAATCATCAATATCTTGAACTCTTAATTGAGGTAGTTTAAAAGCATATGCATCGTTATTTAATAAAGATTTATTATTTAACCAAGCATTTACTTTTCCCCAATAAAACTGTCCAGCATCATGAAAGGTGGCTTCAAGTTTTTGTGAAGATATAGAACGTTTAGAATAATTATAAAGTTTTATTTTGTTATTTTTTAAGTAAAAACTTCTTTGAATAGGATACGAATACTTTGCTGCAGAAATAACAAAGCTTTTTTTTTTAATGTTTTTAAATGAATTCTTAAGATCTTCTGGTTTCATCAAAGGTGTAGTTGCATATATGCAGCAAATAAATTTTGGTTTATCTCCATTTTTTTGAAGCCATTTTATTGCGTGTTTAATTACTTTAATTGTAGATGTTGTATCTTTTGATATATTTTTAGGTCTTACAAATGGTGTTTCAGCTCCAAATTTATTGGCTACCTTAATTATCTCTTTGTTATCCGATGAAACTATTATTTTGTCGAATATTTTTGACTCCTTTGCACATTTAATGGCATAACTAATAATGGGTTTTCCCAAAAAAAATTTTATATTTTTACCCTTAATTCTTTTACTTCCCCCTCTTGCTGGAATTATTGCAATATTCATGTTCTTCTTATAATTTAATTTTTATTTTTTGCACTATTTAAATAAATCATATGTAAATTCAGACATATAATACTTACTATAATTTAAAAAATTATGTTTTATTATTTATTAAAATCAAATTACTAAATTTTTTACTAATTTTACAACAGTTCATTTATTAATTTTTAACCTTCATAATTTATTTTCATTCCATTTTATAAAACACTCAGATATAATTATAAAATATTATTCAAAAATTATTTATGATAAAAAAATATATTAGTAAATTACAAAAAGATGGTTTTATAATAATTGATAATATTTTTAATAAAAAACAAACAAACTTAGTTAAAAAGAAATTAGACATTATCCTTAAAAATAGAATTAAAAAAAATATGATTGTTGGAGATGAGGACAATCAAATCATGTATAATTATTTTTTTGATGATAAATCATTATTAAAATTATTATACATTCCATTGGTAGATCAAATATTAAAAAGTGTACTAGATAACAATTATGTACTTAGTCTCGGTAATGCACAAAATAGAGTTACAAATATTTATAATATTAAAAGAAAAAAGAAAAACTATAAAATTGGATCGACTTGGCACACAGACAGTAGATATTTAGGTAAAAAAAGAATTTCTAAAGGATTTTCATATCTTTTGATAATTGCTTTAGATCCCTTTACAAAAGAAAACGGAGCTACAAAATTTATTCCTAAGTCGGTTAATTCTTCTTCTATTCCACCGCGAAAAATTAAAAATAAATCTAAAAAATATCATATTAAAAATTTAGTCATGAAAGAAGGATCAATTTGTATTATGGACTCTGGAATTTGGCACAAAGCAGGCAAATCCTCAAATCTATCGAGATGGTCAATATTTAATCTTTATACTGGGTGGTTTGTAAAACCTTACTTCGATTATAAAAAATTAACTAAACAAAATATTAAAAAGATATATAAAAAATTATTACATGGCTATGCTGATCCTCCAAAAATAAATGGAAATAGACTAAATACTGTAGTCAAATATTAGATTTTATATTTTTTTTTAATGTATAAAAAAAAAGCAAAAAATAATTTAGCATGAAAAACAAAATTAAATATAAATCTATCTTTATTAAATCACTATCACTAAAAAATAAAAAATTTAGTGAGAATGCAACCTATGATGATATTCCTGAGTGGGATTCAATGAGTCATATGGTTTTAATATCTAATTTAGAAAATGATTTTAATATTAATATTAAACCTAATGATATGATTGATTTTAAATCTTATAAAAAAGGAATTAAGATATTAAAAAAATATAAAATTAAAATTTAATAATTATATGAAAGGTAATCTTCATGCTTTTGAAAATCAATTTAAAAAAAATTTATTAATAAATTTTAAAAAGATTAAAATCAATAAAGCTAAAAATATTTTTATTACATCGAATTTGTCAAAATTAGCTAAGACAAATATCCCAAAAGAGAAAATATTAGAAATAATTTTAGAAACGCTTAAAACAAGTATGGGAAAAAATTATTCAATTTTTTCTCCTGCTTCTACGCTCAATCTATGCAATACTAATAAAATTTTTGATTTAAAAAAAACTCCTTCATATAATATGGGGCCCTTAGCAGAATATATAAGGAAAATAAAAAATTCAGTAAGGTGCATTCATCCCTTTTGGTCAGTGGTTTGTATTGGAAAAAATTCAAAATTATTAAAGAAAGTATCACCGCATGCTTATGGAGTTGGATCTGCTTGGAGTATTATGTTGGATTTAGACACTGTACAGTTAAATCTTGGTATTCATCCATCAAAAGCTATAACTTTAATACATCATATAGAAACGGTTTTTAAAGTACCTTATAGATATGATAAGAAATTTATTCAAAAAATTAATAATAAAGGAAAAATTTATAAAGATGAATTCTATCTTTCAGTTCTTTATAATGACAAAAGTATAAAAAAAAAGAAAAAATTAAATGAACATTTTTTTAAAAAAATGAAAAATCTTAATAAGTTAAATTATACTACTGATTTGATTGGACTTGACATGTGGTCATTTAAAATGAGAGATTTTTATAGTGTTGCTTCAAAAATGTTTAAAAAAGATATCTTCACATATTTAGAAAAAAAACCAAATTTAAAAAATTTTAATATAAAGAAAATAAATAAGTAATGTGTGGGATAGCTGGTATAATTAATTTATCAAACAGAGTATCTAAAATAGAAAAAAAAGATATATCTATATTAAAAAAAATGCTTTTTTCTAGAGGTCCTGATGCAAGTGGAGTTTGGCACTCACAAAAAAAAAATATAATTTTAACGACTCAAAGACTAGCTACACAAGATAAAAGGCCTATTGCAAATCAACCTTGTTGGAGTTCGGATAAAAAAATTGTAGCTATCCTTAATGGAGAAATTTATAATCACAGAGAATTAAAAAATAAACTAGAATTAAAGGGATATATTTTTTTAACTAACAATGACACGGAAGTAATAGCTAATGCTTATCATTGTTGGGGAGATAATTTTTTAAAAAAAATTCAAGGACAGTTTGCTTTAACTGTATATAATAAATTAAAAAAAGAAGGAATAATTGCAAGAGACGAACATGGTATAAGCCCTTTATTTTATTTAAAACGTGAAGATAAACTTTATTTTTCATCTACACCAGATTCTTTATTTTCCCAGTCTAAAGAGTCTCTTCTGATTAACCCTCAAGCAGTGTCTGATTTTTTAGTGGCTGACTATGTTTCTGAAGGAAATACTTTTTTTAAAAATATTAAATACCTAAAACCAGGGAATTTTATAAAATTTAATACAGAAAAAAATGCTTCAATTCCTAAAAATTATATTTTATCAAAAATAAGTATAAAAAAAGATAGGAAAGAAATCAAAAACGAGAATGATTATGTAGAAGAAATCTATGAAAGTTTAAAAGAAGGTGTAAAAACAAGACTTAAAGGTGATAAAGAAGTTGGTATCTTTTTGTCTAGCGGTCTAGACTCATCTTTAATATTAGCACTATTTAGAAAATTATATCCAGAAAAAAATATCAAAACTTTTACTGCATCATTTAGAGATCAAAAAAATAGTGAATTGATTGGTGAACATGATAATGCATTAAAAATTTCTAATTTTTTTAACGCTAATAATAAAATTGTGCCTATAGACTCAAATGAACTCATGAAATCTATAGGTACATATTCACAACCTTCTGCTAGCATAATGGAATTTATTAACCAATCACTATCAAAAGAATCAAGAAAAAATGGTATAGAAGCTGTTCTTACAGGTGAAGGTGCTGATGAATTATTTTTAGGGTATGACCATAATTTAGCTTTAATTTCTCATTTCAAAAAAAAATTTAATTTTTTGAACAAAAAATTTAAATTTAGAAGTAACTACGGAAAAAAAAACAATTCAAAACTAAAAATTGAAGATGTTTTTTTAGGTGGCGGAGCAGATATTGATTTAGACAACAATAGGAATTCTATATTTGGTAAAGAAGTTTTAAGCAGTAAATCTTTTAAAGATATTATAGTTAAATTTATTAATAATTTTGATCTAAAAAACCCAGAAGATGCTGATAAAATATCTTTTTTAATTGATTTTTCTTTAAAGGTACCTGAACTTTTTCTAAGAAGGGCTGAAGGTCCAACTATGAATGAGGGTGTAGAATTAAGATTTCCTTTTTTACAAACAAATTTAAAAGAATTGGCTTATTCAATACCTTTGAATATTAAAATAGGAAAAAAAATCGAAACAAAATATTTGTTGAGAAAAGTTGCAGAAAAATTAATTCCAAAAGATTTAAGATTCGCAAAACTTCCAATTGGAATACCTGCTTTAAAAAAAGAATATTTTAAAAACTCTGGTCAAAATTTTAAAAAACCAGCGTTCAAAGATTTTTTTTATAATAATTACTCTATGATGAGTGAAATAATTTTAGATGGAAAATATCGTAAACTTAACTTATTTAATGAGGATTTTTTAGAGAAGACTATAAAAAAACAATCTGACTCTAGTAATTGTTTTTTTGACAAATCTTTATGGAAAATATGGAATATAGCTAGATGGTATGAAAGATTAGCTTAACAATTTATGGAAAGATTATTTTATAACTTAAAAAAATTTAAAAATAAAATAGCTCTCATTTCACAAAATGAAAAAAAGTATACTTATGAAGAGGTCGAAAAAGAATCTAAAATTTTATCCTCTAAGGTAGATAGTAATTCAACTATAGTAATTATTGGAAGCAATACAATTGAATGCATACTAGGTTATATAGCCTTTATGAAATCTGATAACTTAATAATTTTATTAGATGAGAATTTTAAAATAGATTATATAAAAAAAATAATAAAAAAATATCAACCTAATTATGTATTTAGTCCTAACAAAACTCTAATTAAATTAAAAAAATATAATACTATTTTTTCAGGTAAAGATTTTTCACTTATAAAAACTAGATATAAGATTTTAAAAAAAAAAAATAAAATAAATTATTTACTTTTATCAACATCTGGTACCACTCAAAGTCCAAAATTTGTCAGGCTGTCACGTAAAAATATAATTAATAACACTAATGATATTATAAAATATCTTAAAATAAATAGTAAACACACAACTATAACAACAATGCCAATGGCATATTCTTATGGTTTATCAATCATTAATACTCATTTACATTCAGGATCCACAATAATTATTAATAATAAAACAATATTTGATAGAAGGTTTTGGAATTTTTTTAAGAAGTACAAAATTACTTCTTTTGGTGGTGTTCCCACATTATATGAAAATCTTAAAAGACTTCAATTTGATAAGTTTAAATTTAAATATTTAAAATATTTAACACAAGCTGGTGGTAAAATAGAGGATGCTACATTAAAATATTTTGGAAATAGTTGTAAAAAAATGAATATTGAATTTTGGACAATGTATGGACAAACTGAAGCTAGCCCTAGAATGTCATACTTAAAATGGAGAAATTTTTTTTTAAAATATGGAAGTATTGGGAAACCATTAGAAGGTACTAAATTTAAAATAATGAACGATAAAAGAACAATAATAAATAAATCAAATATTGTTGGAGAGTTAATCTTTTATGGAAAAAATGTTTCATTGGGTTATTCGAATAATTTAAAAGATTTAAATAAAGGTGATGTTAACAAAGGTAAACTTTTTACCGGAGACCTAGCCTATAAAGACGATAGTGGACATTATTATATAGTGGGAAGAAAAAATAGAATATCAAAAATTTTTGGTTTAAGAATAAATTTAGATGATGTTGAAAAACATTTAAAAAAGAAAAAATATCAGATTAAATGCGTCCAAGATAATAAATTTTTAAGAATATTAGTAAAAAAAAACTATAACTTAGGAAAAATAAAAGAAATTATTTTCAATTTTTGTAATATTAATAAAGAATATATACATATTTCTAAGGTAAAAAAAATTACTTCGACTAATTATTTTAAATAGATAAATTTAGATACTTGTGTTGAATGAAATACTTAAAGAAGAAAAAAAAATTTATAAGTTTATCTAACTTTCACTTGATTTTTTTTTAAAAAATCTTTTAAATCCTTATATGCATATTTTGTGTAATAGAATATGCTTCCTGCACCACAAGCATCTGCACCTTCTTCAAATGCGTTTAACATGTTCAGTGGAACTCCACATCCTCCATTAATTATAATCGGGCAGTTAATTATTTTTCTAAATTCATTCAAAATTGAAAGATTATATCCTTTTAAATAACCATCTGAATTAACACACGTAATTAAAATTTCTCCACAATTTTTATCATGTACGGATTTAATAAAATCATCAAAGTCAATATTTAGTTTTTTAGACCTAGTATGATCGTAAAGAAATGGTTTATTATTATCTATCACGTAATCTAATGAAGCTGTTATTGCCTGCGAACCAAATTCCTTAACTGCTTCGTTAAGAAATTTATCATCTCTTAGTATTATATTGTTTAAAGACACCTTATCACAACCAAGATTAAGACATTTTTCAATATCGTGTAAAGTTTTAATTCCACCCCCGTAGGAAAAGGGCATTAGTGTATTTCTAGACATCATCTTAAGAATATTCAAATCTAAAAGTTCTTTTTTTTTAGAACTAGAAATGTTTAATATAATAATTTCATCTACATCTCTTCGATTAAATATTTCAATTGTCTGTTCTAAATTTCCAAAAACTCTATAATCTGAAAAATTTCTACTGGTTACTACTTGATAGTTGTTTATAAGAATGATTGGTATAATTCTTTTTTTTAAATTTGTTAAATCCATTAAAAACTACAAAATTTTTTTAAAATTATTAATCCATTAATAGATTTTTCTGGGTGAAATTGTGTAGCTATTACATTTTTATCTTTAATTATAGCTGGGTAATTTTTTCCATGTCTAAAATAGTATTTTATTATGTCTTTATTTTCAGGGATGACATAATAAGAATTTACAAAATAGAAATCTTTTTTATCATCTTTTTTTAATAAATTAATATCATTTGTATTACTCTCAAATATTGAATTCCACCCTACATGTGGAACATATATATTATTTGAATTATCCGATCTTATTTTTGATACATTCCCTTTTATAATATTAAGTCCATCTATATTCTTAATTGACTCTTCACTTTTATTAAAAAGAAGTTGCATACCTAAACAAATACCTAAAATAAATTGTCCATTTGATGCGGCTTTCTTTAAAGATATATCAAAACCTTTATTTTTAATTACATTCATTCCTGAATCAAAAGAACCAACACCGGGCAAAATAATATTTGAAAAATCTTTAATTTGATCTTTTTCAGACACAACTTCATATTCTTCATTAATTTTTTTTAGTGCCTTACAAATTGATGAAATGTTGTTTACCCCATAATCAATAACGCATATTTTTTTCATTAATTAAAACTTTTCAACCATTCATCTTCTAAAATTAACTCATTATTTTTATCCACAAGCAATTCTTGATCATTCCCTTTTTTGAAAAGAATTGGATTTGCAAATTTATTTCTAATTTTTATAAAATATTCCTCATCTATCTCTAAATAATTTAAAAATTCTTTAAAATAAGTTCTTGGTATTTTACCTTCATGATTAACAATTAGTTCCTTTGCTTGCTCTTTGGTCATTCTTCCCTTGCGTATTTCATAAGATGCATGATCTGTAGCTCTGCCATACCCATACTTTATAAATTTAAAGTATTGATGCATTGCCATAAAACCACAATCAATGTCCTCAAAACCAGCATAATCACCATCAATTGGTTTATCTTCCTTTTTCCAAGAATATTCTTTTTCTATAAATTTAATTATTTTTTGATGATCCCACTTAAAATAATTTCCTGTAAATAATGGAATAATTTTTTTTTCTTTCATAAGATTTTCATCTGGATAAATATAAGATGTTAAGTCTTTTTTTTTAATAGTTTTATCAAATTCCAAAATGTCATTTAATCTTAATCCATTCATGCCACTATGTTCTTCGACCCATTTTCTATCAATTATTCTTTGATCAACCAATTCTTCCCATCTTCCTAATCCAATTGTTCCTGTACCTTCTCCATAAAAAATTGTCTTTATATTGTGTATAAAAGCAATTTGCACTGGCCAACAAAATATGCCCACGTGATTAGGCCACTCATGATCCCCCACGACGTCAAAACCAATTCTGGATAGTTTTTTATATGTTTCTTGAGATTTTTTTAATTGGATTAAGTCACAATTAAAAGATTTTGTTAAATTATTTAAATTATACTCTCCAACTTCTGTTGGACGAGATGGCTCAAATGAAACCAGTAATGGTTTAAGTTCTCCTATCTTAGTAATTAGATGTGTTTGGTAAGTACTATCTTTTCCTCCGCTAACTGGAATAATGCAGTCATAATCACTCGTTTTATTATTCTTAATTTCTTTACATAACTCATGAAAGTTTTGTAATTTTTTATCCCAATTTATTTTGCTTTCATAGTGTACCTGATACTTACATGCATTACATACATTTTTTTCATTAAAGTATAATGATGGTTTTGTATTTGGAAAATAACATTTTGTACACCTAAAAAAATTACTCATTTTAAATTTTTATGATTATTAATAATTACAATATTTTTATCAAATTTAGACTGTATTTTTTTTATTAAATTTATTTTTTCTATCATCCAAGGTTTTTTACTAATTAGTATTTGAATTTTCATTTTTTATAATTTATAATTAGATTTATTACATAATTATGTCTAAAAATAAAAAATATTCTACAATAATAAATCAAAATCAAAAAATTAGAACACAGAATAATGTAAATGAATAGACGTATTAAGGTTACTATTCAGCTACACTCCCAATGAAGCTTCTAAAATAATGAAAAAAATAAATTTAAAAGAAAAAAATTATCTGCATTTCTGTAAAACAAAAAAACAATCCTGTTTTATAATAAATAAAAAAATCATAATTAAAGTAAGTAAAAGATATCTTAAAAATGATTAAAAAAAGAAAAAGAAATATTAATTTCAGTACTAAAAAACCACCTTTAATTATTGCCGAAATTTCAGCTAATCATTGTGGATCAAAATCTTTATTCTTAAAAAGCATTGAAGTTGCTGCTAAATCTGGTGCTGATCTTATAAAAATACAGACTTATGATGAAGAAGATATGGTTGTACATAAGAACTTTAAAATAAAGTTGGGATTATGGAAAAATAAAAATCTTTATAATCTTTATAAGAAAGCAAAAACTCCTTATTCTTGGCATGCAGATGCATTTAAGTTAGCAAATAAAAAAAATATTATTCTTTTTAGTACGCCTTTTAGTGAAAAAGCAGTTAATTTTTTAGAGCAATTCAATCCTCCTTTATACAAAGTTGCATCTTTTGAAATAACGGATTTAAATTTAATTAATAAAATTGCAAAAACGAAAAAGCCAATAATTATCTCAACGGGGCTTTCTAATATTGATGAAGTTAAATCAGCTATAAAAGTAATTAAAAAACACCATAATAAAATAATTATATTACACTGTGTATCTGGTTACCCTACGCCCATAGATGAAATTAATCTTAAAAGAATTAGCTATTTAAAGGATAAACTTTCAACTAATTTAATAGGTCTATCAGACCATACCAATGGAATTGAGGCTGCATCTACAGCCTCAGTATTAGGAATTGTAGCTATTGAAAAACACTTTATCTTAAATAAGAAATTAAAAAGTCCAGATAGTAAATTCTCAATAACTCCAGATAAATTAAAACAATTAAAAACTAATATAGAAAATAATTATAAGATGCTTGGTCTAAATAGAAATAATAAAATAAATGTTGAGATTTCAAATTTAATTTTTAGAAGATCTGTTTTTGCTATCTCAAATATAAAAAAAAATGAAAAATTTACCAAAAAAAATACAAGATGCTTTAGGCCTAGAATAGGCTTACCAGCAGAAAAGTATTTAAATATATTGGGAAAAAAATCTAAAAAAAATATTAGTAAAAATACTGTGCTAAAAAATTCTTTTATAGCAAAAAAATAATTTTTAATTTTAGAAAAATTTATGTAAAAAAAAACCCAACTTACAAAAGTTGGGTTTTAAATAATTATCAAAAATCTATAAAATTAATTAAAATTTTTTTCAGTGCATAAATCAAGCCAATTGAGCTATTAGTACTGGTCAGCTACACGCAT
>MDSW01028889.1_pt1 | contig 16364 bp, 14 predicted proteins | sample 811171 | NCBI WGS metagenome assembly MDSW01 (sample SAMN05326641, study PRJNA326480) | marine metagenome | isolation source: seawater | place: Atlantic Ocean: North West | collected 2012
ATCAGTTGGCGTACCCTGCATCGTAAGCGCAGATGGCGGCGTGAAGGAGACTGGAGGAACCCATGCCCTGGTGTGCGAACCGGGCAAGGTAGACTCCCTGATGAATTGCATGAAACGGGCCGTTGAAATGGAATACGCTCAATACGAGAGAATGTGCAGGCTCACCAAGGAAGGATTGGAGAGTTACGTTCGCCCACTCGACGAATATGCCTCTGAATACTTGACGCTTCTTGGTAGAAAATGAGCAAACTCGAACGCGTTGCTTCCATTGATTTCCTTAGAGGCCTTTCCTGCTTGGGAATCTTGCTCTATCACGTCAGGGTAGACTTGTGGCTGGGATGGCGGGAAATCTCCAACTTCCCCGAAAGCTACACCGCGTTCGAGAGGGCAGTTGCGTGGTTGTCCGTTCCCGCCCCCTTTCTAGGTCATGCCATCCTTCTCTTCTTTCTCATCAGCGGTTTTTGCATCCACTACCCTCAGACGAATGGAAGTACCCCCAACTGGAAGAGCTATCTTCTTCGCAGATTCTTCAGGATTTACCCCCCTTACTTCTTTGCAGTCGCCCTAACGGCGGCAATCACCTACCTTTGTCACCTTCTATGGAACGATGAAACCTGGAATCCGTCGAGAATTTGGAGAGTTCTTTCCCTCACCCAGAATTATCCTCCCGGCAAAGGCCAACTCCTAAGCAATCCCTCCCTCTGGACGATCCCCTTGGAAATGGAATTCTACGTCCTTTATCCCCTAGCCTTCATTTTCTTCTCCAAGCTCAAGTCTTCGATGCTTTGGATCGTCTCGGGATTCCTGAGCGCCTTAAGCGTATATCTTTCGAGCCAAGGAGGGGCATGGACCAGTTTCACCGCCCTTTTCTTTTGGCCGGTCTGGTTGCTTGGGGCTTGGGCCGCCCAGCTTTATCACGACAATAGGCTGAAAAGCCTTTCGTACTTGAACGTCGTCCCGGTATTGTCCCTGAGCCTCGCCCTCTCTCTCGCCAGCCGGCTACAAGGTTGGGATGCCTGGATACAATACCTCCTGTGGACTTGTTTTTATCTCTGCCTACTATTCCTCTCGCTAAGTTGGCGCAACCCCTCGTCAAATTCGGTCCTGCGAGCTCTATATCGCCTTCTTTCCTGGTTGGGAAAAATCTCCTTTTCCGTATACCTCGTTCACTTTCCACTGTTTAAGCTCTTCGGATACCTGCATATCTCAATTTTCACGGAGAAGCCCGCAAACTTCCTCGTTTCTCTGGGCTATCTTAGCCTAGTCTGCCCATTGGGATGGCTGTTCTACCTTTGCGTGGAACGTCCCGTACATTTTTGGTCAAGAAACCGCATCAGGGCAAAATGATCGCCCGAAGAAGGTTTCTCGTATGCCATCCCACTGGGAATACGTTCGTTCGGGCTCTTCTGCTGGAGCTTGAAAGCCAAGAACTCTTGCAGAAGTATTATACAACTTTGGGAATTGGAGAAGAGGCAAATCCATTGATGAAAAGGCTTTTCGGGCGGAGGGCATACTCAATCAGATCAGAGAGGCTTTCCAGCCAGTGGTTTCCGGAAGCCTTTCGACTTCTCCCATGGAGCAACAAGTCCCAGGAAGAGAGGCGTCGGCAGGTTGACCGATCCTATCATGCCTTGGACCAAAAGGTCAGCCGGATTCTCGGGAGTGCTCAGGGCGGCATTCTTCATGCCTATGAAGATGGCGCGTCAAAGAGCTTCCGGCGAGCCAAAGACCATGGAATACTCTGTTCATACGAACTTCCCATCGCTCACTGGACTACCGTCCGAAAGCTTCTTGCAGAGGAAGCGGAACGTCTTCCCGAATGGGAACCCACCCTGGAAAGCACTCGAGAACCGGAGGAAAAACTAGCCCGCAAGCAGGAAGAGTTGCTTTTAGCGGACCGCATCACTTGTCCGAATGAATTCGTTCTCCGCTCCCTTCCCCTCGAAATCCGCAAAAAGAAGCCTTGCTTGGTAGCTCCATTCGGAAGCCCGGAGTTTTCACCACCTCCAAAGGAACGGGCTGACGGCAAAATTTTGAAGCTTCTTTTCGTAGGATCCATGAGCCAGCGGAAGGGGTTAGCCGATCTATTCGACGCAATGAAGCTGATCGGGTCTTCATCCGTTTCCCTCTCCATATTGGGACAACCGTCCATGCCCATGTCGTTTTATCGCTCCCAATACCCGAGTTTCGAATATCTTCCCACAAGATCCCACGAAGGAGTAAGAGAAGCCATGCTCGCGCACGACGTCCTGGTCCTTCCTTCCATAGTGGAGGGAAGAGCGCTCGTTCAGCAGGAAGCCATGGCCTGCGGACTTCCGCTCATAGTGACTGCGAACGCCGGTGGCGAGGATCTGGTCGAAGAAGAGAAGACGGGCTTCCTTGTTCCGATTCGCCAGCCCGAAAGGATTGCCCAAAAAATCGAATGGTTCCTTGAGAATAAGGGGACTTTGCCCGACATGTCCCTCCACGCCACCCAGAAAGCCAAAAAGTATCGCTGGTCATCCTACGCCCGTCAAATCATAGATTTTTGCTTGCGGAACGAGCAGACCAACAACGATAATTAGATTCTCATGAGCACAACTGAGGCTACCTCCATATTGCAGCGCCGAGCCTATGACGGCGAAGCGGAAGCCTCGGAATTTACTTTTCTTCGCACCCTGATTTGGTGCTACTTCATCCTTTTGCTCTTCGAGGGAGCAATGAGAAAGTGGTGGTTTCCGGGGCTTTCCCAAGGCCTCTTGATCGTTCGAGATCCAATTGTTATCTGGATTTACTTCCTCGCCCACACCAAGGGCATATTTCCTTTCGAAAACAAGTACATCCAGCGAGTGTTCTTCTGGACGGTCATTGCCGTTGCGTTTTCGGTGGTCATCAACAAAGCCCATGTCTTTACCATCTCCTATGGAGCGAGGACCAACATTCTCCACTTCCCTCTTATCTTCGTTATGGGGAGAATCCTCTCTCGAAAAGACCTCCTTTTGTTCGGTAGGGCATTCCTTTTTCTGGCTCTTCCAATGACTTGGATCGTAGCCGAGCAATTTCAAGCGGATCGGGACGACATCCTTAATGTGGCCGCCGGGGGGACGGGTTATCAACTTGAGACCTCGGGAGGTAAGGTTCGAGCGTCCGGAACCTTTACCTTCGTTAGCGGAATCGTCTTCTATTACTGCTTCGTCATGGCATTCGTAATCTATGGCTTTCTCAAGAAGGACGTTTTTCCCAAATGGCTTCTCTATCTGGGAGCAAGCGCTACCTTCCTCGCCATGGTAACGGCCGGCAGTCGAGCCGTCATTGCCGAATCCTTACAAGTTCTCGCTTGCTTTGGATTCCTTGCTTATTTTCGTCCCAGTGAATTTGGTCGCATCACTGCATCCGTGTTTGGCCTTTGCGCCATCGGTCTCGTTCTTTACTATCAAATCGATTTGTTCAAGGTAGGTCTGGACTTTCTAAGTCTGAGGTTCGAGGAAGCAGCCAACGTCGAAGGGAACCCCATTGAAGCTTACTTCAATCGTTATTGGGAAATTCTTAGCGCACCTTATTATTACTCGTTGTTCACCGACACCTTTGGGAATGGACTGGGCACCGCAACCCGAGCCGGGACTGCCTTGGGCGGAGGATTTGGAGGAGCCGAGGTTTCCTGGTCTCGCCCAATCACCGAAAGCGGACCCATCTTGGGAATTCTCTTCGTGGCATGGAGAGTCTGGCTGGCCAAGGGAATGCTCAATATTTCCATTAATGCAATCAAGCGAGGCAATTACCTGGCCATTTTTCTTTTCGGCGCAGCCGGACCGATAATCCTTTTCGGCTTGCTCGGGCAGCCCACCAACCTCGGCTTTGCCACTTTCGGCGGCGGCCTTTGCGTAGCGGCGGCGAGAATGCCGAAAATCTAGGCCAATGCCCACCAAAGACCACCGTATTCTTTTGGTGAGTAATTATCGACAAGACGAGCAAATGAGCATGCTCCGATTCGGCAAACTCCTGAAGGACGGTCTTGGCCAAAACGATATCACGATCCGTGAGATTTTCCCGCAATGCGTCTTTCGTAGGCTAACTCCTGCCGGAGCCTTTAGCAAATGGGCAGGCTATGCCGACAAATACCTTTTCTTCCCTAAAAAGCTTGCCAGCATAATGCGCCGAGACACTGCCCCGGATCTTATCCATGTACTGGATCACTCCAATGCCGTGTACCTGCGGGAGTTGAACGAAAATAGAACACGGAAGCTTCTGACCTGCCACGACCTCATAGCCCTGCGCTGTGCCAGGAACGAATTCGAGGACGCTCCAAAGACCTCGAAAACGGGCAGGCGCCTGCAGGCATGGATCCACAAGTCCTTGCCCAAGGCCGACCACTTCGCCTGCGATTCATCGGCTACGCTCGACGACCTGAATCGGTTGGTCCCCCCATCAAAGGACAAAGCGGAGGTTCTGCACTTGGGGGTCGATTTGCTTGCCTCCGACAACCCCGAATATCAACTGTCCTTCGAGCCTGAACATACCTCCTATCTCCTTCATGTCGGGAGCTCTTCCTGGTACAAGAATCGGAAAGCCGTGATGGATGCGTTCCAAAGCATTAAATCCGAAAAGGATTGGAACGAGCTCAAGCTCGTCCTCGTTGGTCCCCCACCTCAACCAGCCGAAATGAGCGCTCCCTTCAGAAAGTGGCTCTCGGAAAACGAGGAGGACATCCTGGTTGTATCGAGCATTCCCGACGCCGCCCTCCAGCGACTTTACGAGCAAGCCGCTGCCCTTCTTTTTCCCTCCTTGGTGGAAGGATTCGGGTGGCCCCCCCTGGAAGCCCGTGCAGCGGGTTGCCCCGTCGTGGCTTCCGCTACCGGAGCCATTGCCGATCTGCTTGGACCAAATGCCGCATATGTGAACCCCACTAATCTTGCTGAAATCATTCGAGTCACCAGAGAGGTACTTTCAAGCAAGCAAAAAAGGGAGAAAACCCGATCAATCCCCTCGGCCGAGCAATGCGTGAAGAGTTATCAAAACCTCTACGAGAGGATTCTGCATCGCAACTGATGAGCCTTGACTCTTGGGCGAGTTCACCCCTTCACTCGCTCCGCAAAAGCAAGCTGTTTCAACGCTTGCTAAGGACCTCCTTAAATCGGCCAAGACTTTGCGATCTCAAACGCGGTTTTCCTATTGCAATTCGTCCCCTGACGCATGCCTCCTTACGCTGGAAAACCTCCAAGATTGAGCCCGAAATGAGCGAATTGTTCGATCGCCTCGTTCGTAGCCTGAGTCAAAAAAGCTCGGTCGTTCGTTTTTTCGACGTGGGAGCCAACGTCGGCTGGTACGCCTGGCTCGCCCTGCAGGCTTACCCGAACTCGGAGATCTCCCTGTTCGAACCCGACCCAAAAAACTTGGAACTCCTTCGCCTGACGGTCTCTCACTCGGGGCTCGACCAAGTGACAATAAGAGAGACAGCCCTGAGTGACCGAAAGGGTTCGGCTTTCTTTCATCAGGATTTTCTTACCTCCGCCACTGGGATGATTCGCACGGGAGAAACACCTTGGGTTGAACGTTACCTAGGATCCCCCACTTCTCTCATTCGGATCGAAAGAAACAAGCTCGACTCGTTTTGCTCCGGAGGAGATTACCCGAACTTACTCAAGATCGACGTCGAAGGCCATGAGCGAGAAGTGCTGAAAGGAGCCGCAACCTGTCTATCCCGCGGCCGCCCCCTCTTACTGGTTGAGTCCTTTCCTCCAAGAAGAGAGGAAGTGATGGAGCTTCTTAGCCAAAATGGATACCGGCTCCTGGACGCGGAAAGTCTCGATCCCATCGGTCCCGGCACCACCAACCTTTTCGCGTGGCACCCTTGTGGTCCTCTTGCAACAAACGAAATCCCATTGACCGCAAGATGAACAAAAAGCCTTCATTACCGGTTTCCCTTCTGGTTCCTTGCAAGAACGAGGAAGCGAACATCGAGCAATGCCTCCGCTCCGTGTGCTGGATCGAGGACGCTTACGTGGTTGATTCCCAAAGCTCCGACCGAACCTGCGAAATCGCCGAGGGATTGGGAGCCCGGGTGATTCAGTTCGAATACCAAGGCGGTTGGCCCAAGAAAAAGAACTGGGCTCTGGAAAACCTCCCCTTCGAGCACGAATGGGTTCTTATTCTCGATGCGGACGAGCGCCTGCCCCCGGAAGCCGAGGACGAAGTCCGCAAGATCGTGGAAAACCCGAACGAGCCGAATGCCGGCTACTGGATCAACCGACGCTACTTTTTCATGGGAAAGCCCCTCAGGCATGCCTATTTCCCGAACTGGAACCTCCGACTCTTCAAGCATAAGCTAGGCAGGTATGAAAAGATTACCCAGAGTGAAACAGCCAGTGGCGATCATGAAATTCACGAGCACGTCGAGGTTTCGGGAACCACCGGCAAGCTTAAGGCAATCATGGACCACCACGCCTTTCCCACCATCGAAAGCTTCGTCGAGAAACACAACCGCTACTCCAATTGGGAAGCAGTCGTTGAAAATTTGAGCAGGGACGAGGCAAGTCACCTTCAGCATAAGGGAGTAAGGGGAAAAAGGCTCTTGAGACGGATTTTCAGAAGGCTTCCCTTCAGACCTGCGCTCCGCTTCCTCTACGTCTACTTATGGCAAAAAGGATTCCTCGATGGTTGGCCCGGATACGTCTTCGCCCGCCTCCATGGACAGTACGAGTTCCTCTCGGTCGTCAAGGCTCGGGAATATTCAAGTCTCGGGAAAAAGCCTCGGTAGGTTCCTCTCGGACTTGGACAGCTTGCGCCCCCCCTCATCCAGCAAGAGCCTGCTATGGAAAAAGGTCGGTCTTTCAAGTTCCAAGGCATCGAACAAGAGGCATTGGCGGGCGCTGGAAACAAGCAGGTCCATCCCCCGAACGATTTCCGTAATTCCCATTGCGTGGTCGTCTACGACGGTCGCCAGTTCATAGGAAGCCACCCCATCCTTGCGCCAGACTAGAAAATCGGAAAAATCGATTCCCGCCTCGAACTCGGAATCTCCGATTGATTCATCCGCGAAGGAAACCTTTCCTTTCCAGTCCGTCCTGAAGCGCCAGTTGACCGCTCCGGGAAATTCAGCTCGCGGAACCATTTCACGTCCCGGCCTAAATTCCCGCGGAAAAAGAAATTCCTCCCCCGTCCTCGACCGCAGCCCGGCTTGCCTGATCTCCCTGCGACTCTTGGAGCAGGGATAGACAAAACCGCTCTGCACCAACTTTTCAAGGGCCTGAAGATAGAGTTCGCTTCTCTTGCTTTGGTCATAGGGACCATATTCACCCCCGCAATCGGGGCCTTCGTCCCAATCCAGACCCACGCTCTTCAAGTCCTCCATGGCCGCTATAAGAAATTCAGCCCGACAGCGGGAAGAATCGAGGTCGTCATTACGAAAAACAAGGACTCCGACGTTGGCCCGGGCTCTCTCCCATGCGATCCGAAAAGTCCTCGCATGCCCTTCGTGCAAATACCCCGATGGAGTCGGGGCCAGCCTTCCTCGGTAGGATTTTTTCTCTTTCTCCTCGCCCATTCGCCAAAAGTAATCTTTGATGATTTTTTACGCAACGAGAAGATCTTCTCAAAGTACGCCACACTATGAAATTCAATGAACTGGGCCTTTGTCCCGAGCTCCTCCGGGTAGTTGAGGAACTCGGCTACGAGGAACCCACCCCCGTCCAGGCAAAGGCCATACCCCCAATCCTCGAGGGAAGGGATATGGTCGGATCCGCCCAGACCGGAACCGGTAAGACCGCCGCCTTCGCCCTGCCCACTCTCCACAGGTTGGCCAATCCCGGAAAATGCCGAGCCCTGGCCTTGGCTCCGACTCGTGAACTGGCCATCCAGATCGAGGAGAATTTCCGAACCTACGGCAAATACATGCACTTGAAGATGGCCCTCCTTTACGGCGGAGTTAAGTACGGCAAGCAGCTCGACCAACTCCGTAACAATCCAGACATCGTGGTTGCCACTCCCGGGCGTCTACTTGACCACATCGGACAACGGAACCTCGACCTCAGGAACATAGAGACGCTTATCCTAGACGAGGTCGATCGGATGCTCGACATGGGGTTCATCGAGGACGTCACCAAAATCATCCAGAAAACGCCACGATCACGCCAGACCCTGCTTTTCTCAGCAACCATCCCGGATTCGGTCAGGCGGCTCGCGGATTGGGCCCTGGACGACCCTGCGGAAGCCCAAATCGATATCAAGATCTCAGCCGCGGACACCGTTAGCCACGCCCTCTACCCCGTGCCTGCCATCCAGAAATTCGACCTCCTCATCGCGCTCCTCAACAAGGTCAAGTTCGAGAACCTCATCATCTTCTTCCAAACCCGCAGGGGAACGGACAAGATCAGCCGCTGGCTAAGCGAGCACGGGCAGGACGTCCGGGTCCTTCATTCCGACCTCAAGCAAAGAGACAGGCAGGCCGCCCTGCAGGACTTCAAGGACGGGAAGGTTAAAATCCTGTCTGCAACCGACGTCGCCTCGCGCGGATTGGACATCTCAAACGTCACGCACGTCATCAACTACGACGTCCCCCAGCATTCCGAGGATTACGTTCACAGGATCGGGAGAACCGGACGCGCCCGAACGGAAGGGGAAGCCTTCACTCTCTGCAAGCCGGAAGAACTCCCCTTGGTGCAATCGATCGAAAAACTTCTGGGAAGCCAATTGCCGAGAAAATTCGTGGATGACTTTGCTTATCGGGATTCTCCCGTCGAACTCACCGAAACAACCACCGTCGTTTCCAAAAAGCGTAACCGAGGATTCGGCAAGCAGGTCTCTTTCGGTTCACGCAGGCGCAGGTAGCGACAAGGTCCGTCTCCCGGCTTCCTTAACCCCAACAGAAGAACCAACGAATCGCTGGTCCGGAACCACCCAATATCCGAAACCGCCTCCGGGCGGTTTTTTTGTGTCTGGAAAGGCGTGACTATGGCTTCTCGACCAAGTCGATAGTGGAGTCGGACTCTACCTTGACGGGCTCTTCGGTTAGGTCGATCACGGTCCGAACGGGCACGGTCACCACCTGAGTGCAACCGAAAGTAAAACCTAGAAACATCAACGGAAGCGAAGATAAAAGGAACTTGCCCACGAAACCCTTACATAGTAAACCGCATCGCTCATCAACTCATAAATAAGACCATGTTCAGGCTCCTCACTCCAAAGCCAAATTTCGCCCTCGGGGCCCGGTTTTTCAACTGCCCGTGCTCTATCTGTTGCCTGTAATCGCCGCCTTGATCGGATGGGTAACGAATTACCTCGCGGTCAAGATGCTTTTTCACCCCAAATTGCCGATCCGCCTGATGGGGATCTCGATTCAAGGCGTTTTCCCCAAACGCCAGGGTCAACTTGCCGAAAAACTCGGTGCACTAGTCGATCAGGAGCTTTTCTCGGTAGAAGAAGTCTCCAAAAAAATAAAGGAGCTTTCCACGAGTCCCCGAACCATGGACCAGATTGGCAAGAGAATCGAAAGAACCATCCGGGAGAAATTGGTCAAGAGCTTCCCCATGCTATCCATGTTCCTAAGCGACGGCATGGTTACGAAAGTCACGGAAACCTTCAAGGAGGAGCTACGGGACTTCATGGCTCAATCGGCAGACGATCTTTCCACCAAGCTGGAGCGGGACCTGGACGTCCGAAAAATGGTTCGGGAAAAAGTCGAGGCTTTCTCAACGGAGAAACTTGAGGAAATCCTCGTCTCGCTGATGAAGAAGGAATTTCGTTTCATCGAGCTCGTGGGAGCCTTGCTTGGCTTTCTCATCGGCTGCTTACAAATTGGCTTGACCCTGGCGGGACAATAGAGAACTCCCCCGTATCCTTCATCCCGAACAATAACTTGTTGCCTCGAGGCTCCTTGACCCCAAGCTTGTACCCAGCTTGACATGTTGATTTTCTTAGCAAATCCGAACTGGGATAAAATCCTTGAGTTTTGGCTTGCCCCCTCCATCCGGGTGCAAAGCTTTATCATTCTTGGCCTTCTCCTCCTCGTTTTCCTTCTGACCAAGCTTACCAAGCCCCTCCTGGGTTCGCTCTTTACAACTTCCAAGAAGGAGGATTGGTCCTTCAAGGTCTGGAAGCACCTGGAGCGAATGCTTGCCCCCCTTTACCTCTTGCTTGGATGTGTCTTGAGCCTAGTCGTAGCCGAGCATGTCGATTTGGGCTCAGAGGCCTTGATCAGGCCCTTCACCAGCGCCGCCTCAGCCTGGGCCGTCTATCGATTGATATCCGGATTCATAAAGAGCAGGGCTTGGTTGCGCCTCGTTGCAATCCTTGCCTTCGGCTTTGCGGCCCTCCACTTCTTCGGGCTTCTTCACACAACCCTCGATTTTCTCCGCATGCTCTCCTTCAAGATCGGAGACCGGAGCATCTCGGTTCTCGATCTCGTCAACGGCTTGGGCATCCTTCTCTTTCTCCTCTGGATAAGCTCCATTATCGGATCCTCCGGGGAAAGGAAAATTCAACAGTTCCCCCATATTCCACCATCCCTGCAGGTTCTTCTGACCAAGATCCTGCGGGTGCTTCTGGTCTTCCTTAGTTTTGCAGTCGCCCTTTCCACAATCGGCCTCGATCTATCTTCGTTCGCTTTACTTGGCGGCGCCATCGGCGTTGGGATAGGCTTTGGGTTGCAAAAGGTCGTCTCAAACCTCGTCAGTGGGCTGATTTTGCTCCTAGACCGCTCCATCAAGCCCGGAGACGTCATTGAGATCGAGGGCACCTACGGATGGATCAATTCCCTGCGGGCCCGCTACGCATCGGTCATTACGAGGGACGGAAAGGAGCACCTCATCCCCAACGAGGACCTCATCACCAACCGGGTCGTGAATTGGTCCTTCAGCGATCCGAACGTACGGGTACGGGTACCTTTCGGGATTTCCTACGACAGTGATCCCCGGGTCGCCATCAAGCTATGCCTCGAGGCCGCCCAGTCGGTAGGCAGAGCCCTGCAGGACCCGGAATCGCGCTGCCTCGTTACCGGCTTCGGGGACAACTCCATAAACCTCGAGCTCCGTTTCTGGATCGACGATCCCTCCAACGGTGTCGGAAACGTTCGCAGTGCCGTTATGCTGGCCATCTGGGACAAGTTCAAGGAAAACGGCATCGTCATCCCCTATCCCCAGAGAGACATCCATATCAAGAAGCTTCCCGAATCATTCAAGAACCCCGTGCCAAAAGGGAATCCCCCTCCCTCCGAATAGCCAAGAGTGGGCTTCAAAGCTTGCAAATTCGACTCATTCGGGTTTTGATAACCGTTTTTTTCGACCTTTATGCCTACCACAGAATTACATCTCGTTCCTGAATTCCTAGCCATGGGGCAATCCGGAGGTGACTCCTTGGGAGGAATTCTTCCCATGATCCTAATCTTCGTCGCCTTCTGGTTTCTGCTCATTGCCCCGCAGCGCAAGAAGCAGAAGCAGCACGAGAAAATGATCCAAGCCCTTGAAAAAGGGGCCAAGGTCAAAACCATAGGAGGTGTTTTCGGCACCATTACCGGCGTCAAGGACGACCGTTTCGTCCTGCGGATCTCCGAAAGCGTAAAGGTCGAGGTCGCCAAGGAAGCCGTTGCCGCAAGAGTAGACTGAAAACTTCCTCAAGCCTTTTTCTCCGGCCATGACAAAGTCCTCCATCTGGAAAATCCTTTTCATTCTGTTCATCGTCTTGATCAGTTTCTCGCTCATAACCCCGTTCGAGGATCACGAACTGGGCGAATATGCCCTCTCCCAGGCTAACAGCAAGGCTGATGCCACGGCACATCCCCAACACGTCGAATTCTCGGAAGTAATGGCCGGGGTGCGCTTCGATTTAAGCGAGGGGCAGGCGGTCGACTTCAAGGCCCTCAGGGACTACGGCCAAAAACACGGTCTCGACTATGCCGCCTATTTCCAACCCCCGAAGGGAGTGTTCGGTACCGTGACCTCTCGCCTTTTCCCCTTTTGGATCAAGCCCGGCATTCGGGCCGGGCACGAAAAGGACAGGGACAGGCGCAACGATCTCGTTTTGCGCACCCTTCTCAAGAATTCTCAAATGGCCATCAAAAAAGGGCTAGACCTAAGGGGGGGCATTGCCTTCACCATGGAGGCAAATGACCTTAACGAGAGCGCTGATACGGGGGATCCCTCCGCCGGTTCCGCCATGGACAAGGTAGTGGAGATCATGAGCGAACGGATGAATGCATTCGGGGTGGCCGAAACCGTGGTTCGCAAGAAGGGAGATCGCTCGATCGAAATCCAGATCCCCGATAAGACCTCCAAGCAGAACCCCGAAATCATCGAGGAATTGCAAAAGCCTGCCAAACTGGAGTTCCGAATCGTCTACGTCGGATCGGAAGCCCCGCTTTCTCCTACTGAAGGAGAAATTTGGACGGACGACGAAGATATTCCCTACGTCGCCATGCTAAGAAGCGATGCCGAACCCAACGAATCCCCCATCTGGATAAGGCGGCTTTGGTCGGCGGACGGTGAAATCATCGAAGAGGCCTATCCCAGACCGGACGAGAGCGGAGGCTATGAAGTCGGGCTGGACTTCACTTCCGAAGGAGGGAAGATTTTCGGCGACTTGACCGGCGACATCGCCCAGATGGCCGACCCCGATACCGGAAGCCTCGGCAGGCTTGCCGTAATCTTGGACGGCCAACTGGAAAGCGCTCCCACCGTACGGGAAAGGATCGATGGCGGAAGCGCCGTCATCACCGGAAACTTCAGCTACCGGGAAGCCAAAATGCTATCCGACATTCTCAACAACCCCCTCAAGGTATCCCTTGAGATCGGCGAACAGTACGAAGTCTCCCCCACTCTTGCCGCAGGTGCCTATGTAACCAGCAAGAATGCCTGCGCGCTTGGCGCTATCCTCGTGATCAGCTTTATGGTTCTCTGGTACAAGGCAGGTGGTTTAGTGGCGGTTTTTTCAGTCTCTACCAACATCCTCTTGGTCATCGCCTTGCTAGCGGGAATCTTTCAGGCAACCTTCACCCTTCCCGGAATGGCCGCCCTCGTGTTGACCATCGGCATGGCGGTCGATGCGAATATCCTTATCTTCGAACGTATCCGGGAAGAGCTCAGGGCCGGCAAGAGCCCGGAAAACGCCCTCGAAGGAGGCTATGCCAAGGCTTTCTCCACCATCATCGACGCAAACCTCACGACCTTGATTACGGCCTCAATCCTGATTTGGCTTGGTACCGGGCCGGTCAAGGGATTCGGCATCACCCTTGCCATTGGTATCGTGACCTCGGTCTTCTGCGCCCTTTTCATCAGCCGAACGCTCCTTAGCCTCCTTCTCCAAATGGGTTTGAGCAACCTCATCAGCCTGCAGGCGATTGAGAAAAAGAAGCCCTCCATGGAAATCGACTTTCTCAAGTTTTGGCAACCCGCCATATTGGCCTCGTGGGCAATCGTCGCGGTCGGCATTTTCTCGGTCGTGAGCAATAAGGACAAGATCTTGGGCATCGATTTTCGCGGAGGAGAGGAACTTGTAGCGTCCTATGATAAAACCATCGACACTTCCGAGCTGGACCAAACCTTCGAATCTAATCCCGGAATCGGAGAAGTTCAACACGTCTACCGGTCTGAAATAGGCAAGGGCGAAGAAGGCTCCCGGTTGGTCCTTCAAACCGAACGAGGCAAGTCCAGGGAAGCTCTCGGCCTCCTTCAGGAAAGCTTCCCGGCTGCCGGGTTGGTGGAGGAAGGAAAGACCGACATCAGCGGATCCGTCAGCGAACAGATCAAGTTTGATGCCCTGCTCTCGGTATTCGTGGCTCTGTTCGGCATCCTTCTCTACGTAGCAGTTCGGTTTGAGATGGGCTATGCCATCGGAGCCGTTGTGGCCACCATTCACGACATCCTCATGACCGTTGGTGTCTTCGTCCTGCTCGGAACCCTCTCGGCGGGAACGATCTGCTCAGGTCAGTTTACCGCTCCCATGCTGGCTTCCATCCTTATGATCGTCGGTTACTCCATCAATGATACCATTGTGGTTTTCGATCGGATCCGCGAAGAACTTGAAATGAATCCGGTGACCAAATTGAGCAAGGTCATCATCATTGCCGTCAACAGGGTGCTCTCCCGCTCCATCCTGACCAGCATAACAACGCTGTTGGCCGCGGTCTCGCTTTGGGTTTTCGGAGCCGGCGTGATCAACGACTTCGCATTTGTCTTCGTCATTGGTATTCTCACCGGCACTTTCTCATCCATCTTCATAGCCAGCCCGGTTTTCTACTTCTGGCATAGGGGTGACAGAAAGCATGTTGAGGAGGGTGAAATTCTGCCCAAGTACGACTGGCAAACCTCAACCTCCAAGGCCAAGAGCTAGCCGAGATTGAACGCATCTAGCCTTCCCAGCCCCGCAAACCGATCCCATGCTCTGGATTGAAGAGCAGGTTGATGGAGAAAAGACCGATCAATTAAGTCGCTCGCTTTCCATCTCCGGCCTTTTGGCCAAGCTCTTGGTCGGCAGGGGGATCGAGACCCCTGATGACGCAAAGAGCTTTCTAGAACCCAAGCTCGCTCATCTTTCCGACCCCTTTGATTTGCCGGGACTGGAGGAAGCGTCTTTGCGGATCGCCCTTGCCCTGGAACAGGGAGAGGGAATCCTTCTGGTTGGAGATTACGACGTCGATGGAATCACCTCCACTGTCATCGTCGAACAAACCCTGCTCAAGCTCGGTGCAAATACTTCCCACGTAATCCCAAGAAGAAAGGACGAGGGATACGGCCTGACCTCCGAGGTCCTTGAAAGAGGTCTAGGCATGGGAAATTTCAAGCTGGTCATAGCCTTGGATTGCGGAACCAACTCCTGCCTCGAAGCGGATGAACTCAACGAGTGCGGCATAGACTTGATTATCGTCGACCACCATCAGGCGAAGGGAGAATTGCCCAAGGCGATCATGCTTAACCCCCATCTCCATCCAGACATGGGAGAACCATGGAGAAACATGTGCACGGCAGGCCTGGCCTTCAAGCTGGTCCACGGACTTCTCAAGCATCTTCGAGACAAGAAGACCGACCGCGCCTTCGAGATAGACCCGAAGGAAAGCCTTTCCCTCTCCGCCATGGGTACGATCGCCGACCTCGTACCCTTGATTAAGGAAAACAGAATTCTCGCTCGGTTCGGGCTGAAGCACCTAGGCAAGCACCCAAGTCCCGGCTTAAGGGCTTTGCTTGATGAATCCGGCGTCAACACTGATTTCCCGCCCGAAAGCGAGGACGTCACTTTCAAGCTCGCCCCTAGGATCAACGCCTGTGGAAGGCTCGATGACGCCGAGGTGGCCTCTTCCCTTATGCTTAAGACCGACATGGCCGAATGCAGGAAGCTGGCCAAGCAAATGAATGCCTACAACGAGGAGCGCAAGGAAATCGAGGCGAGATTAACCGAAGAAGCCCTTCTTCAGGGGGAGCGGAGATTTTCCGATCGCCCCGCCGTCGTGGCATGCGGAAGCGGGGATGCGTGGAACCCGGGAGTCGTAGGCATCGTTGCGGGAAAAATGTCCCACTCCCTTGGAAAGGCTTGCATCGTGCTGGCCGAGGCGGAGGACGGATCCCTCCGGGGTTCGGGCAGAGGAGTTAAAGGCGTAAACCTAGTCGATGCCCTATCGTCCTGCAAAGACCTCCTTACGCATTGGGGAGGACATCCCGTCGCGGTTGGGCTTTCACTTGAAAAGGAAAACCTGGAAGCCTTCACCGAGGCATTCCTAAAATCGATTGAAGCCTTGACCGACGAAAAGGCCGCAATCCCCACCCTCAAGATTTCCGCGACCATTGAACAAGATGAACTCAGGCCCGAACTTCTCCGCGAATTGTCCGCACTGGCTCCCTACGGACAGGAAACCCCCGAGCCGATTCTTGCCCTTAAGGGGGTTAGGCTAGCCCAGAAGCCCAGGAAGGTCGGCACCGGCAATCATTTTCAATTTTCCGTGCACAACGGATCGGTCTCGGTTTCCGGAATCGCGTGGAAAATGGCGGACCGCATCCCGCCGGCCGACCGCAGCCTCGATCTGGCTTTCCGCCTCAGATGGAATTTCTGGAACGGGCAAAGGCACCTCCAGATGGAATTACAGGACTGGAAGGAAAGTAGCTAGGGGTTGATCCTCTCCTCAAGAAAAGCCAACGCTTCATCCTCGGAAAGTCTTTCCTGCTTAGTCGAGTCGCGATCGCGAACGGTTATCGAACCGTCTCCCTCGATGGTCTCGAAATCAACCGTCAGCCCAAAGGGAACGCCAATCTCGTCGATCCTACGATAGCGCCGCCCGATCGCTCCGCCCTGATCGTAGAGGACGTTCCATTTCTTCTGCAGTCGTTGGTAAAGATCCCTTGCCCGCTTAACAAGCTCGGGTTTGTTCTTAACGAGCGGAAAAACACCCGCCTTAACCGGTGCCACCCTGG
>MDSW01109396.1_pt1 | contig 16362 bp, 25 predicted proteins | sample 811171 | NCBI WGS metagenome assembly MDSW01 (sample SAMN05326641, study PRJNA326480) | marine metagenome | isolation source: seawater | place: Atlantic Ocean: North West | collected 2012
TTAAAATAGTTAAACAGGAAATAATAAAATGAATAAAAAAATACTAATTGTTTATGCCGATTATTATAAAGATATATCGGATAATTTATTAGATAATGCTCTTAAATATTTACAAAAAACTTATAATTTAAATATGATAAATAGAGGCCTTGACTTTATAAGAGTGCCTGGCGTATTTGAAATACCTGTTACAATTGCCACAAGAATAAAAAAGTATGATGGTTTTATAGCATTAGGATGTGTAATAAAAGGTCAAACACCTCATTTTGATTTTATTTCGAGAGCTACTACAGATGCAATAATGAGATTATCTGTAGATTATAAAAAACCTATTGGTAATGGAATAATTACATGTTTGAATAAAAAACAAGCTATAGTTAGATCTAAAAAAAAAGGCCAGGAAGCTGCAAATGCTGTTGGTTTAGTTTTAGAAAAATTATAAAATGAACTTACAATATAGTCAAAAAAACAATCCAAGAGTTATAGTTATCCAGAAACTTTATGGAAAGTATTTTAATGAAGAAGAAAAGTTAACTTTTCCTAAACATAGATTCAAAAAATTTATAAAAGATGTAGTAAACGGAACTATAGAGAGAGATAGTATAATTAACGAAGAATTGAATCTGCATTTAAAAGAAGATCTAGTCATGTCTCACCTGGATAAATTATTTCAGGTTATAATTAAATGCGCTGTATTCGAATTTTTATACAAACCAAATACTTCATCTAAAATCATTATTAAAGAATATTTAATTGCTTCTAATGAATTTTTAGAAGATTCCCAAACAAAATATTTAAACGCTTTATTAGATAAAATCTCTAAAAAACTTAGAAGTAAAAATGAATGAATTTGAATTAATACAAAATTATTTTCAAAAAATTTCTAAAAATAATCCCGCAGCAATAAAATTAAATGATGATGTTTTTTTCGATAAAAAAAATAAATTAGCTGTTTCTATAGATACATATAATGAGAAAATTCATTTTCCTGATTTTAAAAAACCCCATTTAATTATAAAAAAAATTATAAGATCTTCAATATCAGATCTCATATCTAAAGGTGTTAAGCCAGTCTATTTTTTTGTTTCTGGTAGTGGTAATAAAAAATCATTTTCGAAAAAAAACTTAAAATTAATTAGTAGTTCGTTAAAAAAAGAACAAAAAAAATATGATATAAAACTATCAGGTGGTGATACTACTAACTCAAATAAAGTATCTTTTTCAATTACAACACTCGGATTTGCAAAGAAAATTATAGAACGAAATAAAGCTAAAATAAATGATGATATATATGTAACAGGAAATATTGGTGATAGTTTTATGGGTCTAAAAATAATTAAAAATAAATTAAATGTAAATTCAAAGTTTAAAAAATATTTTTTAAATAAATATTATGAACCCGACCTACCTTTTAGAATTTATAAACATATTAATAAATTTGCTAATACATCAATGGATATTTCTGACGGTCTAATTTCTGATATGCATAAGTTAATTAATATGCAAAATTTATCTTTTGAAATTGACATTAATAAGGTGCCTATTTCAAATTATTTGAATTTTTATTTAAAAAATAATAGAAAAAAAAAATATAACTTCATTTATAATGGAGATGATTATCAAGTTTTATTTACAGCCCCTCTAAAAAAAAGAAATTTAATCAAAAAAATATCAAAAAAAATGAATCAAAAAATTACAAGAATTGGTAAAATAAATAATCCAAATAAAGAAAATTTAATTATATTTAAAAATAAACCTCTAAATCTTGCTTATTTTGAAGGTTATTCACATAAGTTTTAAAAAAGTTAAATATTGCCTTTTATTCTCTTTTTTGTATTGTCCGTTTTTTACAATTACTAAATAAAAATTAATTAAAGGATTTATGGAAACATCAGCATCAAATATACTGCAACTAATCATTTTATCGGGTTTATTATCAATAGTTTATGGTTTTTTTACTGGAAAAAACATTTTAAGTTCTAGCGCGGGAAGTCCTAAGATGCAGGAAATAGCTTCAGCTATACAAATAGGAGCTAAGGCATATTTAAATAGACAATACAAAACAATAGCTATTGTTGGAGTTTTTGTTTTGATAATAATTACTTTTGCATTTAGTATTTTAGTAGGTGTAGGATATTTAATTGGTGCAGCTTTATCTGGAATAGCAGGATATGTTGGAATGCTTGTATCAGTTCAGGCAAACGTAAGGACTGCCGAAGCTTCAAGAAAAGGATTGTCACAAGGTCTTTCAATAGCTTTTAAATCTGGTGCTGTTACTGGCATGTTAGTTGCCGGACTAGCTCTTTTAGCAATAGCAGTATATTATTATTTATTATTATCATTTGGTGTAGAAGAAAGAGAAATTGTTAATGCATTGGTTGCATTAGGCTTTGGTGCTTCATTAATTTCTATTTTTGCAAGGTTAGGTGGTGGAATTTTTACAAAAGGTGCAGACGTAGGTGCTGATTTAGTTGGTAAAGTTGAAGCTGGTATTCCAGAAGACGATCCAAGAAATCCTGCAGTAATAGCTGATAATGTAGGAGATAATGTTGGCGATTGTGCAGGTATGGCAGCTGATTTATTTGAAACATATGCTGTTACAATAGTAGCCACTATGGTTTTATCATCTATTTTCTTTCATGGAGATCTTAATATGATGGTTTATCCCTTATCAATCGGTGGAGCTTGCATATTGACATCTATTATTGGAACTTTTTTTGTTAAACTAGGAAAATCAAAAAATATTATGGCTGCTTTATATAAAGGTTTTATTGTAACTGCACTTACTTCATTAGTAATTTTATATCCAATTACTGATTATGTTTTAGGCTTAGAAAGCAATTATTCAATTTCTGATAAATCATTCACCGGAATGAGTTTGTATATATGTGGAGCTATTGGTTTAGTTATAACAGGATTGCTAATTTGGGTTACGGAATATTATACTGGAACAAATTATAGACCTGTAAAAAGTGTTGCTTCTTCATCTACTACAGGACATGGAACTAATGTAATTCAAGGTTTAGCAGTTTCAATGGAAGCAACAGCTATACCAGCGCTAATTATAGTTGGTGGCATTTTATTAACAAATTATATTGCAGGATTATTTGGAATTGCAATTGCTGTAACCACTATGTTAGCACTAGCAGGAATGGTAGTTGCTCTTGATGCATATGGACCTGTGACTGATAATGCAGGTGGAATAGCTGAAATGTCTAATTTGCCAAAAAATGTAAGAAAAACTACTGATGCTTTGGATGCTGTCGGTAATACTACTAAAGCTGTCACTAAGGGATACGCAATAGGTTCTGCTGGCTTGGGTGCTTTAGTCTTATTTGCTGCTTACACTGAAGATATTAAACATTTTTCAAATGTTGCAGGATCAAACTTAGAGGGAATTGTTGTAACTTTTGATTTATCTAATCCTTTCGTTGTTGTTGGTTTATTAGTTGGAGGTATGCTTCCTTATTTATTTGGTTCTATGGGCATGCAAGCAGTTGGTAGAGCAGGCGGCGCCGTTGTTATTGAAGTAAGAAGACAATTTAAAAAAATTCCTGGTATTATGAAAAGAAAATCAAAACCTGATTATGGAAGATTGGTTGATCTATTAACTAAAGCAGCTATTAGAGAAATGGTTGTTCCATCTTTATTACCAGTGTTGTCCCCAATTGTTTTATATTTCTTTATTCTTCCAATTGGAGGTCAAGTAGCTGCTTTGTCAGCAGTTGGAGCAATGTTACTTGGTGTTATAATAACTGGTTTGTTTGTGGCAATATCTATGACTGCAGGAGGTGGTGCTTGGGATAATGCAAAAAAATATATTGAAGATGGTAATTATGGTGGTAAAGGATCAGAAGCTCATAAAGCTGCAGTGACTGGTGATACTGTAGGTGATCCATATAAAGATACAGCTGGACCAGCAGTTAATCCAATGATCAAGATAACAAATATAGTTGCTTTATTATTATTAGCAGTTATTGCTGGTTCTTAATTTTTTTTCTTTTTTTGGCACGAACTCCTAATGGATCATTAACTTTTTGTCTCATACTAGATAAAAAATCATAAACAAATGATCTTTTAGAATAAGCTATATCAGTTTCATCTTTAACAAATTCAATTTCTTGCATATTTTCAATATTGTAAAATTTTTTAAGTGTTAATAAACCCATATTATCAATTTCAAGCACTAGGACGTTGTTAACATAGGTTTTTTTTATCCCAAACTTTTTTGTTGATCTAGTTTTTTTTCTTTCTATATAAATCCAAACATCATTATCGAAACTACTTTTTGTTGATGGAGGACCTAATAAATTTAATACATCATTTACGTTTGATATATTAACTTCAAGTTTGTTTTGCTTTTTTTCTAAGAAATGGGCCCCGTGATTATCAACTACTGGGCTTAATTTACAACTTGCTATAAATAAAAAAATTATAAATAATAGTATTTTCATAATGAACAATAAATATATTAATTTTTATAACAATTTAATGAATTTAACTAGAAATAAAACATTATATGAAAAATTTACAATTCAAGATACTTTTTCTGATAGATTGCTCATTTTTTTATTCCATTTTGCTTTTTTCTTAAATATTTTTAAAACTCATTCAGATAAACAACAAATACAAGAGGTATTTGATTATATATTTAAACAGTTAGAGATTAGTATAAGAGAAATTGGTTATGGTGATGCTTCAATTAATAAACAAATGAAAACTTATATAAATACTTTTTATTCAATTTTGAAAAATATTGAAAATTGGGAAAAATTAGACGAACCCAAAAAAAATGAAATTTTTGATAATTATTTAAATGTGAAAAAAGAAACTTCATATATAGCTAAATACTTTGAAAATTACAGAAATTTTTTAAAAAAAAGTTCTTTTAATTCTCATATAAAAGGTGTAATTAAACCTAATTTTTAATTATGGCTGTACCTAAACGTAAAACAACCCCGTCAAGATCAGGTAAAAGAAGATCTCATATTAAGTTTTCAACTAAAAATATAGTTGAGGATAAAAAGTCAGGAGAATATAGACTTTCACATCATATAGATCGAAAAACAGGCATGTATAATGGTAGACAAATCTTAGACCCTAAGGATTAAATAAACTATAATAAGTTAATGGTAAACAAAATAACAATTGCAGTTGATGCAATGGGCGGAGATAATTCTCCAGCAAAAATAATAAATGGTATTATTTTGCATAATAGAAACTCTAAAAATGCTTATTATAAAATTTTTGGTAATGAAAATGAAATAAACAAGTTAATTGATAACAAATTACAAAAAAAATATTTTGAAATTATTCATACTAATGAAGAAATAAAAGGAAACGATAGCCCATTAAGCGCTGCTAGAAGTAAAAATTCAAGCATGTGGCTAGCAATTGATAGTGTTAAAAAAAAGGAATCTGACATTATTGTTTCAGCTGGAAATACAGGAGCCTTATTCGTAATAGCAAAGTTAAATTTAAACATGATCGAAAATATAGATAAACCTGCTTTAGCTGGTTTATGGCCTAATAAAAATGGAACAAACATAGTTCTTGATTTAGGTGCCAGTATTGATTGTAGTGAAAAAAATTTAGTAGATTTTTCAATCATGGGATCGGCTTTATTTAATGCTTTGTTCCATCAAGATGAGGCAAATGTAGCTATATTAAATATAGGTTCAGAAGAAATTAAAGGTCATGAAATAATTAAAAAAGCTTACGAAATTTTAAATTCAAATCCAAATCCTAATTTTAAATTTAACGGTTATATTGAGGGCAATCAAATTATGGATGGATATTCTAATGTAATCATAACAGATGGATTTACTGGCAATGTAGCGCTGAAGACAGCTGAAGGTACTGCAAATTTCATCACTGCAGAATTAAAAAAAGCAATGACTGGAAGTATTATAAGTAAAATTTCGTCTTTAATAAATATTAAAAACTTGAATAAGTTTAAAAAAAGATTAGACCCTAGGCTTTATAACGGCGCCATACTTTTAGGCTTAGACTCTCCTGTTGTTAAAAGTCATGGTTCAACTGATTATATTGGTTTTTGCAATTCTCTTAAAATGTGTGAAAAAATTGTTACAAATAATCTAATAGGAAAAATTCAACAAAGCATGAATTAAATTATGCGTATTAATTTAACAAAAAAAGAATTAATTAATTCAATGTATATGAGGATAGGTTTTTCTAAAAAAATATCAGAAGTATTACTGGATGATATCCTTGATATAATTGTCGAAAATTTAAAAAAAAACAAAAAATTAAAAATAACTAAGTTTGGAACATTTACTATTAGAGAAAAAAAAAGTCGATTAGGGAGAAATCCCAAAACTAAAGAAAGCAAAATTATTTCTGAACGAAAGGTTGTTTTATTTAAACCATCAAAAGAATTTAAAAAATATATAAATAATCATGAGTGAATCAGACTCCACGTATAAATCAATAGGTGAAGTAGCTAAAATACTTAATCTGGTAAATAAAAAGAATGGAAGTCCAAGCACTCATACAATTAGATTTTGGGAAAAAGAATTCAAGTATTTAAAACCAAAGATTTTCGCTGGTAAAAGAAGATACTATGATGATAAATCAATAGAACTATTAAAGAAAATTAAATTTTTACTAAAAACCAAAGGATTAACTATAAAAGGAGCTAAAAAAATCTTGGAGTCAAACCCGTCATTTAATCTTGACGATTTAACAAATAACTCTATAAACACAGATAAAAAAAATATAGTTTTGAAAAATAAAATTTCAAAAATTTCAAAATTAATAAAAGAATTAAAAAATTTAAAATAATATGGCAAAGAAAACTCATGTTAAAGTAAGATTGGTTCCCGAAAACAAACCTGATAGTCCTTTTTTTTACTATGTAAAAAAACCTGCTGGAGGAGAGAAGGCAAAGATTAAATTAAAAGCAAAAAAATATAATCCAGCAACTAGAAAGCATGAAACTTTTGTTGAAAAAAAATTGCCACCACATAGCAAATAGTTATTTTTTTTTGAAATTCCTTTTTTCGTAATCGATATAAGACCAAATCATATTTTTCCATATTCTTTGGGTTATTTTTGGATCAATATTTTTATTAATTGATTGTTTGCGTATTTTTTTTAAAATATTTGTAATTCTTTTTTTATCAACAATTTCTTTTTTATATACTTTTAATGATAAAACTTTTTTAACTAATTCAGATCTTTTTTTAATAATCTTTAATAAGTCTTTATCTAAAATATCTAATTTTCTTCTTAATTTATTAAGTTCTATTTTGTTTTTAGGCGACATTTATTCAATTGGATTTAATAATAATTAATATATTTATTATTATATGTACATAGAGAATAAAGCATTAAAAAATTATATTTCAGTGTGGTTATTTATTTCTTTTTGGCTGGTTGCCTTAATAATAATCGTCGGTGGATTGACTAGACTTACTGATTCTGGTCTTTCCATAACACAGTGGCAACTATTTACAGGTATATTTCCTCCATTAACAGAGACATCATGGAATCACTATTTTGATTTATATAAAAAAATACCTGAATACCAATTACAAAACTTTTCTATGTCAATTAGTGAATTCAAAATTATTTTTTGGTGGGAATATATTCATAGACTTTTAGGCAGAATTATTGGTCTATTTTTTCTATTACCGTTAATTTTTTTTACATACAAAATAGGTTTTTTAAAAGTTAAATTTTTTTATTTAATATTTATTTTAATATCTTTTCAGGGTTTTATAGGGTGGTACATGGTATCTAGCGGATTAGTGGATCGTGTAGATGTAAGTCATTTTAGACTTTCTTTACATTTAATTATTGCATTTATAATTCTTTCTTTGATTTATTGGAGCTATTTAAGTCTAAATGTAAAAAGTAATTTTAAAGAAAAAATTAATTATATTTTTCCCATAATTTTCATCATTTTAATTTTTTTTCAAATAGCCATTGGTGCATTTGTTTCTGGAATGGATGCTGGAAAAATATATAATTCATGGCCTTTAATGGGTTTGAAATATTTTCCTGATGATAGTTTAATAATTGATTTGTTTAGCTTGTCAGTCTTTAATAACCCTTCTTTGGTTCAATTTATTCATAGAAATTTAGCCTATTTAATATTTATATTTTACTTATATATTTTATTTAAAATATATAAGAATAGACTTGTAAAATTATACTCAATAACAAATACAGTTGGTATTTTACTAATACTACAAATTTTTCTTGGAATTTTAACTTTATTATTTGGTGCCAAGATTATAATTTCATCTTTGCACCAAATAAGTTCAATTTTTTTAGTTTGCTCAAGTATTTATTTTTTATTTATAAATACAAAATTTAGCTAACTGCTTTTAAACTTGGTTTTCCAGAAGCACCTAATGCTTGATCTAAATCAGCTATTATATCATCAGGATGCTCTATACCAATAGATAGTCTAACATACCCTGGAGTAACACCAGCTGCCAGCAATTCCTCTTCAGTTAGCTGACTATGAGTAGTTGTAGCTGGATGTATTGCTAAACTTCTTGCATCTCCAATATTAGCTACATGATAAAACATTTTAAGAGCTTCAATAAATTTTTTACCAGCTTCTACACCACCTTTAACTTCAATACCTATTAGAGCTCCATTTCCACCTTTAAAGTATTTTTTAGATCTTTCAGCTATTTCACCTTTATGAAGGGTTGGATAAATAACTCTATCTACATTTTTATTCTTTTGAAGAAAAGCAACAACCTTCTCTGCATTTGAACAATGTTGTTTCATTCTAAGAGGTGCAGTTTCTAAACCTTGTATCAAACCCCAAGCATTATCTGGAGATAGAGGTGCGCCTAAGTCTCTTAACAAGCAAACTCTGGCTCTCACAGCGAATGATACATTAGCACCAGTTAACTGCGGAACAACTTCTCCCCATTTTGCACCACCGTAACTCATATCTGGCTCATTGAATAGAGGTTGCCTTTTCGGATCTGCTGTCCAGTCAAAGTTACCTCCGTCTACTAAACATCCTCCTATAACAGTTCCATGACCTCCTATAAATTTTGTTAAAGAGTGAACTACTACAGCCGCACCATGATCAATTGGTTTACATATAATTGGAGCCGCAGTATTGTCCATTATTAATGGAATATTATGTTTTCTTCCTATATCTGAAACTTCTTTTATAGGGAAAACTCTTAAATATGGATTAGGTAAAGTTTCTGCATAAAAAGCTCTTGTTCTTTCATCAATAGCTTTTTCAAAATTTTTAGGGTCAGAAGGATCTGCATATCTTACTTCAATACCTAATTTTTTTAAAGTATGAGTGAATAAGTTTACAGTACCACCATAAAGATCTGTTGAACTAACAAAATTATCACCTGCTTGACAACAGTTAACAATGGCAAAAGTTGAAGCAGCTTGCCCTGATCCTACTGTAACACATGCTAAACCACCTTCTAGTGCAGCAACTCTTTTTTCCAATACATCATTTGTAGGATTCATAATTCTAGTATAAATATTACCAAACTCTTTAAGAGCAAATAAATTTGCTGCATGTTCAGTACTATTAAACTGATATGATGTAGTTCTATAAACTGGAACAGCTACCGCAGTTGTAGCCGGATCACTTCTATAGTCACCTCCATGAAGAGCTATAGTTTCTGGATTTTTTATTGTTTTTGACATTAGTTTCTCCTTTTAAATAAATTTTTGTAATTAAACTAAAATAAGCTCATGATTTCAAGTTAAATACCGAATTTAAAATTGACTTTATCAAAAAATATAAGTATTTATGCGCATCTTATGACAAATTTTGTTAAAAAAAGTGAAATTAAAAACAACTGGTATTTAATAGACGGCAATAACGCTGTAGTAGGTAGATTAGCTACAATTATTGCAAAAATAATAAGAGGTAAACACAAAACTACATATACTCCCCATATGGATAATGGTGATTTTGTTGTAGTTAAAAATATTGAAAATATTAAGTTTACTGGAAAAAAATTCGAAGAAAAAAAATATTATAGACATACAGGACATCCAGGAGGAATTAAAGTATCAACACCTTCAAAACTTCACGATAAGAAACCAGGAGAGGTTTTAAAATTAGCTGTTAAAAGAATGTTACCTGGAGGACCATTAGCTAAAAAACAATTACTTAAATTAAAAATGTATTCAGGTAATGCTCATCCACATGAATCACAAAAACTTACTACTTTAGAATTATCTAAATTAAATTTAAAAAATATCTCTAGAAATTAAAATGGAAAATACTGAACCAGTCAAAGATTTAAAAAGCGATATAAAATTAGATTTTAAAGATAGCAAATATGCTACAGGAAGAAGAAAAACTTCTATAGCTAAAGTCTGGCTTAAAAAAGGAACTGGCAAAATTCATGTTAATGGGAAAAATTATGATTCTTATTTCAAAAGAGATTCTCACAAAATGCAGATATTGAAGCCTTTTGAATTAATTAATCAAAGTACTTCATATGATGTTAAATGTAATATTCAAGGTGGTGGTGCAACAGGTCAAGTTGGAGCTTTGGTATTAGGAATTTCTCGAGCCTTAATTCAAATTGATCCAAGCTTTAAATCAACATTAAAAAAAGAAAAACTTACTACCAGAGATTCTAGATCTGTAGAAAGAAAAAAATACGGTCATAGAAAAGCTAGACGTAGTTTTCAGTTCTCTAAAAGATAATACCTTTTTAAACTTTTTACTGTTATATATTAAAAATGCAAAAGTTAAATGTATTAATTGCCGGTTCTACTGGATATATGGGTGTTCAGTTAGTTAAACTATTATCCAAACATAAAAATATTCATATAAAATATTTATGTGGAAATTCATCTGTTGGAAAAAAAATTTCTTATTTTGACAAGACTATTACAAGTAAAAAATTACCGAAAATAATTAAATTTAAAAAAAAACTTTTAAAAGGCGTTGATCTTATTTTTACAGCACTTCCAAATGGTGAAGCACAACTTTTGTCAAAAAATTTACTACCAGAAAATAAATTAATTGATTTAGCTGCAGATTTTAGAATAGAAGATCCAAAAATTTATAAAAAGTGGTACAAAATTAATCACAACGCAAAAGAAAATATCGTTAAAAGTCTCTATGCATTACCTGAATTAAACAAAAAAGAATTAAAAAATTATAAAATAATTGCATGTCCAGGATGTTATCCAACATCAATATTATTGCCTATTATACCTCTACTTAATAAGAAGATAATTTTATCTAATAATATAGTTGTTGATTCAAAATCTGGGTATTCAGGAGCGGGTAGAGGTGTTCATAAAAAATATTATAAAAAAAATCTTTATGAGTCTTTAAGCGCATATGGAATAGGCTTTCATAGACATAATTCAGAAATTGAACAAGAGATTTCTAAAGTATATAAAAAAAAATATAAATTATTTTTTACGCCTCATTTAACTCCTATGTTTAAAGGCATATTAAGCACTATATATATTGACACTCCTAGAAATATTAATTCAAAAAATATTTATAATTGCCTAAAGAAATTTTATAAAAAAAATATATTTATTAAATTTGCAAAATTTAATTCTCCAATTAGTACAAATGACGTTATTAATACTAATAATTGTTTAATTTCAGTATGTAGAACAAAGTATACAAATAAAACAATTATTCTTTCTGCAATAGACAACTTGATCAAAGGTGGATCCGGCCAGGGAGTCCAAAATATGAATATTATCTATAATTTTCCTGAATCGAGAGGATTAAAATGAAAAAATATATAATTTTATTATTATTATTATCTGGATGCTCTTTTAATGCTGATAGTGTTTATTGGCAAGATAGCACAAATTATGACTACGAAGATATATTATATGATAAAGATTATACTCTAGAAGAATATAAAAAAAATTTAGAGATGTATAATAAAAAAAATAAAATCCCAGATTTAAATTAGTTATGAAAAAAATTGGTATAGGTATTGTTGGATTAGGTAATATTGGTAGCTTCCTTTATAAAGAAATTTTATCAAAAAAAAAAGATATTGGTTTAAAAACAAATACAAAAATAAACATTGTAGCTATATCTGCAAAAAACTCTAAAAAAAAAAGATCTTTTAAATTCAATAAAAAAATTTTTTTTAATAATCCTTTAGATATAACTAAAAATCCTAATGTTGATATTGTAATAGAATTAATTGGACAATCAGATGGAGTTTCAAAAAAAATAGTTGAGACATCATTGAAAAACAAAAAGCATGTTATAACAGCAAATAAAGCTCTCATAGCAAAGCACGGTGATTATTTATCAAATATTGCAGAAAAAAAAAAAGTAAATTTAGAATTTGAAGCTGCTGTAGGCGGTGGAATACCAGTTTTAAGAACTATAAAAGACGGTCTTGCAACAAATAAAATTAATAAAGTTGTTGGTATTTTAAATGGTACATCAAATTATATTTTGACTAAAATGCAGAAAACAAAAAATTCTTTTAAAGATGTTTTGAAAGAAGCCCAAAAACTAGGACTTGCTGAATCTAACCCAAAATTTGATTTAGACGGTAGTGATGTTTTGTCTAAAATTAGAATTTTATCATCTTTAGCATTTAATAAAAAAATATCTAAAAACTCCTGTCTTAAAAATGGAATAGAAAATATCGAACTCACTGATATTGAAATGTCTGAAAAACTTGATTTAAAGATAAAATTACTCGGGATTACCGAAATTATAAATAATCAATTATTTGAAAGAGTTCATCCATGCTTAATTAAAAAAGATAATTATATTGCAAATATTGATGGAGTAATGAATGCAGTTATTCTCGAAGGCAACCCTGTTGGAGAAAGCGTTTTACAAGGTGAAGGAGCTGGTCCAGGACCAACTTCATCAGCTCTTATGTCAGATCTACTATCAATTTTACGAGGAAACATTAAGTTTCCTTTTGGAATACCTTCAAGTAAAAGAAAAAAAGTTGTTTACTATAATAAAAATCAAAATTTTAATTCTTTATATTTAAGATTTGAAGTTAAGGATAGACCTGGCGTTTTATCTCAAATTACTAAACAACTTGCTAAATATAAAATATCAATTGAACGTTTAATACAAATTCCAGATCATAAAAAAAAACATGCATCTATAGTTATTATTACTCATAAATCTAAAGAATTAAACTCAGATAAATGTATTAAATCATTCAAATCTAATAATAACGTTTTAAGAACGCCAACAATAATTAGATTATTCTAAATGGAATTATACTTAAAAATTTTTGAAGTATTATCTCCAGTCTTTTTTATTGTAGGAATAGGGTATTTCCTTGGTAAACAGAAGACTGATATTGATACTTCCTTTATAACAAATTATTCTGCTAATTTTGGTGCACCAGCACTATTCATATTCGCTATTACTTCATCTAGTGTAACTTATAGTGTTTTTTCTGAATATTTTATTTATTCAATAATTGCACTTTTTTGCTTCGCAATAGTAGGAGTTATTTTTCTATTTTTTATGAAAAAAGATATTTCGAGAGAATTGCCTCCTTTTTTTCTTCCTAACACCGGTAATATGGGAATACCAATTTGTTTATTTGCATATGGCTCTCTAGGAATGGGTGTTGCTGCTGCCATATCATCTTTAGTTGTATTATTGCATTTTACTGCAAATATTTTTTTAGCTAGTAAAAAATTTGATATTAAAATTATTTTAAAAAGCCCATCTACATATGCTGTAATTATAGCAATAGGTTTTTTATATTTTGACCTTCAAATGCCTAAATTTGTCCTAAATACAGTAATGTTGTTAGGATATGCCATGATAGTTTTGATATTAATGTCTTTAGGGGTTTCATTAACTCAAATGAAGGTTTTTTCTTTTAAAACTTCTTTAGTATCATCAATTGGAAGAGTAATTGTTGGCCCAATTATAGGCTTTTCTATAATAAAATTTTTTGATTTGTCAGGTTATGCTGCTGGGGTATTATTAATTCAATCGTCTATGCCAAGTGCTATATTAACTTATTTAATTGCCTCAATGTATTCGCCTAAAAAAATTGTTGACAACATATCTAGTATGATTGTTGTATCAACTTTAATGTCTTTAATTACAATTCCAATTATTGTTTTTATTTCTTTAAAATACTTTCCTTAATGAAAGCCATAATACTTAATTTATCGGCATGGGTAATGTTGCCTATTATGGATGGTTTTGCTAAATATTTAAGCTCAACCATACCTGTTTTACAAATTACCTGGTCTAGATATTTTTTTACCGTCATTATTGTACTACCAGTTATGCTCATTTTTTTTAGAAAAAATTTTAAATGGACAGAGCAACCAAAACTTCAATTGTTGAGAGGCCTGTTGTTATTCTGTGCTAATATTCTATTTTTTTATTCAATTTCGATTATTTCTTTAGCTAAAGCACTTACATTGGCCTTTATAGCTCCCTTAATAGTTACCATTCTATCTCCTATTATATTAGGTGAGAATGTTGGTTTTAGAAGATGGGCAGCTGTAATTACTGGTTTTATTGGATCATTAATTGTCCTTAGACCAGGATTTGTAGAAATAAATATCGCTAGCATTTCAGCACTGGGCACAGGTTTTTTATATGGAATTTATCTAATAGTAACTAGAAAATTACATAATTCAGATCATCCACTTTTAACACTTTTGTTAACTGGTGTAGTAGGGGCCTTTATTGGCTCTATTATTATGCCCGTAGTATGGGTTAGTCCAACAATAAGCGAATGGTCCATGATGTTTGCAATAGGTTTTTTTGCATCTATAGGTCATTTGCTCCTTATTCTTTCATTAAGGTATGCAGATGCTTCTAAATTAGCTCCTTTTGGATATTTTGAGATCATTACTAATATTATTATTGGTTATTATTTCTTTAGTCATTTCCCTGATAAATGGACATTCTTAGGTTTGTTTGTGATCATGTCATCAGGAATGTATATACTTAGAAGAGAAGCTATAAATAAGATACATTAATATATTAAAGTAATACTTTAAATAAAATATTTATATTATTGAAATTATTGAATAATTTTAATTACTTAAAGTAATTAATCAAATAAATATATAAAGTTATTTAAAATATATATTCTTAAAAATAATAGATAATTTATCAATGATAATTATGATAATAATTCAATAAAATAGGGACTTTTAGATCAAAATAGATGAGTTACCTAATTAAATAATTTAATTATAACGTTAGAAACTTATATGATCATCCAAAAATTCTATAAAAATGGGAAGTTTTATTGTTAAAATAGAGATATTTTACATCATATTTTTGAGGTTTGCAGAAACAGAATATAGCATTTAAAAGGCCATAGATAGGGTATATTTAGCGATATAACCAGATAGAGTACAACTGAAGGGTGAAACTATAAAATATCAAGGTAATAGGGGTTAAATAATCAAAAATCATTGATATTCCTAGATTCTAGAAAGAAAAACCTTCTTTTTTTAGGAGCTTTTTCTTTGCTTTTGACCCTCCAGGTCTAGAGAAACCACCTAAGCTTCCATCAGATCTAATAACTCTATGGCAGGGCACTTTAGGAGAATATGGGTTCATACCACAGGCATTTGCCACTGCACGTGCTGATTTAGGCCTATTAATGCCTATAGCGACCTGCTTATAGGTCTTAACCTTACCTTTTGGAATAGTTTTAAGGTATTTCCACACTTTCAGCTGAAACTTAGTACCTTTCATAAACTAAAACATTAAGAGGTAGAGTAATACAAAAATACTAAGGAAAAAAAGCCCAAATATGATCATTAATATTCGATTTTTAGTTTGATCCTTTAATTTTGGCCAATAATTCATTATTGTAAATGTTCCAATAATGACTATTAGAGCTATAATAACGTATTTTGGCATAAATTAAATTTCCTTTCTAAATCTATTTAAAAAAAAAGTAAGATAAAATAACTAATTATAAATAAAATAGCTAAACCTGATAAAAAAAACGTTTCTATGGTTTTTCCAGCTTTTTTGTAATGAATATAACTTAAAATTATAAAACCAATTGAGGTTATTAAGAACCATACTGCAGGAATATCGCCATCAATTGAGCCCATTTTTAATCCTTATTTAACTAGTACCAGAACAAATATATGCTGTTGAAACATCATTTCCTCTGTTTAAATCTCTTTTACAACTTTGGTAAGGGTTGTAATAAGCGTAAATTGATGCAGCTGCTATAATTGCTATAGCAATAATTATGCTTCCTAAATTCTTTTCTAAAATTGCAAATACACAATTCAAAAATTTCATATTCAAATATTTATACTATTGACATTAAAAATCACTTACTATATAACTTCCGATAATTAATGGTTATCGGAAATTATTATGAATGAATTAGTAACTGATATAAA
>MDSW01138128.1_pt1 | contig 16360 bp, 14 predicted proteins | sample 811171 | NCBI WGS metagenome assembly MDSW01 (sample SAMN05326641, study PRJNA326480) | marine metagenome | isolation source: seawater | place: Atlantic Ocean: North West | collected 2012
AAACCAATTATAAAAATATTTACATTTTGTAATTAATTAATTAGAACACAAAAAAGTTGTAATGTTTCCAAAATATTAAAATGAATATATTTATAATAATGCAAAGGAATTGGGCAATATTTAATGGCCTTCCTTTGGTAGAAAAAATCAAAGCAAAATACCCAAATTGCAACATTGATACATTGGCTTATAAAATAAATACCTATAACTTAATTAAAAATAGAAAAGATCTATTTAATAGAATTTGGCTAGGTTACAAATATGATGACAATATTTATAATAAAGATTTCAAAAAAGATTTAGAAAGCGTATCAATAAGAGAAATAGAAGAAACACTTGAAATAGATAGCGTATGGAAAAATTTAATACATATGGATAGATCTATAATTTACACACCAGGAAATAAATTTCAATATTCACTTAAACAACAAGTGTCTGATAAAGATGCTTTAAATATTGCAAAACTGAATTTTTTATTAGTAAAAAATGAAATATTTGGAAAAAACAAACCAGATATAATTATTTTACCAAATATTGGTTCTATATTTCATAATGTTTTATATCATTATGCCAAGGTAAATGATGTTAAGTGTTGGTCAACATATAGTGCCAGATTATCCAACAGATTAATGTTAAATAATTCAATTGATGTTTCTTTTAAGCATATTTTTAATGATTTTGAAAATTTTATACCAAAACCGGCATCATTAGAATTTGCTCAAAATTATTTAAAAAATTTTAAAAAAGAAGTAATTAGACCAGCTCATTCAGATTTCAAAAATGATTCATATTTTACAACTTATAGTCAAATAAAAAGACAGCTAATTAAATTTATAAAATTGCCCAGAAAGGTAGTCTTAACCTATATAAGAAATTTAAATAAACTTAATCCAAGTGTTTATAGAACTCTAGACAATATAAAAGCACACCAAGTTTTTTTAAATTTTTTTTCTGAATGTTTAAATTTATTAAGTTTAAAAATGATTAAGTATGATGAGCTAAACAATATTGGAAAATATGCTTACTTTCCATTACATGTACAACCTGAAATTAGCACAAACTTGTTAGCTCCATTATTTACAAACCAATTTGATATAATTAGAAAGGTTGCAATAAGCCTACCATTTGGAATTACATTACTTGTAAAAGAACATCCTTTAATGATTGGTAGAAGAAAAAAAAAGTATTATGAAAAGCTTCAGTGTTTACCAAATGTTAAAATAATTAATCACAACATTCCAACTAATGAAATTGTCAATAATAATAACTGTGATTCTGTCACAGTAATTTCAGGAACGGCAGGTTTTGAAGCAGCATTGTTGGGTAAAAAAGTAATTCAATTTTCAGAAACCTTTATAAAAATTTTACCAAATGTTAAAATATTAACTGACATGACAAAATTTACTGAGGAATATAAAAAGATAGGTAAATTTGATGAGAAAAAAACTATTTTATTATTAGCAAAGTTATATGAAAATAGCTTTGATGAACATTATGATAGAACAAATATTACGTTAAATCCTGAACCATATATTGATTCAATGATGACTGAAATAGACAAAATTAGTTTAAAGTATAATTAAATTATTTTATAAAATTTACCAAAATGCTTAAACTTTTATTCCAACATAATGCCAGTCTAAATGCAAATTACCATTCATCTGTGTTCCATTAACAGTTTTAGTTGATGGAATATTCTTGAATTCTTTCAGAGAAGTATTATCAAAGTGTTTAAAATTTTTGTCCTGCTCTATAAAAACTACTTTGCCTCCAAAAGATTTAACAATACTTTTTATATAATCTTTTGAGTAAAGCATATAAATACAATGATCAAGATCATTTCTATCAATGTGAAGTGATCCAATTTTGTTATGCCTTTGTTCATATAACACCCATTTAATCATATATGAAATTTGTCCTATTGGTGTTCTCCATATTAACATTTTTTTTGTAACTCTTAGAGCCTCTTTTAATGGTTCGTCTAATTTGGGAAAAAAATGAAATAAATTTACTAGTGTATAATCAAAACTTTTATTCTTGAAAGGCAAATTTAACCCATCACAATGAATAAAATTAGATAGTTCACTATGTCCAAAAATTTCATCTCCCCAAATCAAATATTCTTTCAATATATCAATTCCTGTATACTTAATTTTTTTATTAATAATTTTTCTTAATGAAACAAGATAATGTCCTGTTGCACATCCTATATCTAAATAATTATCTGTTTTAGAAAAAAGTTTTTTTCTTTTTATAAGTCTTGCTAAACTTTTTGAAGATTCTTTTTCTGGAAGATCTCCTTTGGCTCTTTTATAATAACTATCAGCAGTTTTTTTAGCTTTATTTAACTTCCACGGATTCCATTTTTGATTTTTTACATCATTAATTAACAAACTAGGTACATTATTATGAATTAAATAATTAGCACCACAAGATTTACAAATTAAGAATTTTTCTTCAGCTATTAATGCTGGCTTCTTACACTTAACACATCTTAAAATTTTTTTTAATTCAGAATTAATCATTTTTCTTTATAGAGTATATAGTTCATTAAAATTAAGTAGTATAGTAAACTTTTAAACAAACAGTTTAAGAATCTGTGAAACTTTTGTATAATAAACTATATTTTAAACTTAAAAAGTAAACCATTGAAATCTAAGTCACAAACATTAATCACAGGAGTATACAGATCTGGTACTGAATATTTAACGCATCTAATAAACTGTCACCCATCAATCTCAGCATCAATGTATCGGGTAAATCTTTTGCGGTTTGCTTATAAAGAGAGGCGTAATATTCATTTAGAAAAAAATTACAAAAAAGTCCTTAATGATTTAGATAAAAGATTAAAATATCGTTATAAAATTAAGATAAATATCCCACATATTTGTAATCATATTAAAGATAAAAAAATAAAAGTAACATTTGGAAGGCTTTATGACATTGTAATGTCACATCTTTACTTAAAGAACGATGTAACACACTGGGCAGAAAAAAACCAACTCCTATGGCGAGAAATCCCTGATTTTTTAAAGATAATGCCCAATGGCAAGGCGATTGTCGTTGTTAGAGATCCACGATCAGTTTTAGCTTCTTTCAAAAAATATACTAATGCCAAAAAACCATTATATTTACAAGCAATCTTCAATTGTTTTGATCTATTTTGTTTTATTGAAAAAAATAAAAAATTAATCAAAAATAAAAAATTGCACATTGTTAGGTATGAAAAATTAGCACTGCATCCAAATTATGAGATTAACAAAATTTTTAGATTTTTAAATCTTAGTAAAATTAAAAATATAGAAATAAAAAAAAATCAATTAGATGCATATGGAAAAATTTGGAAAAATAATTCTTCTTATGACCAAAATACAGATCCTAAAAAATTTAATATTAGTTCATCAATTAACAGATGGAAAAAAAATCTAAGCAAGGAAGAGGTAATGTTAACAGAAATAGTTTGTGCAAATCATATGAAATATTTTAAATATAAATGTAAATATAAAACATCAAATACTAAAATATCAAAAGATCTCATCAATCTATTTATACATAATGATGAAGTTAAAGAATGTTTAATAAAATATTTTAAAAAAAATGAAGGGATACAAAAATTTCCATCTAATCCATTAGAAAAAAAAAATTGGTCAAAAGTTTAATTTAAAATTATTCTTAAAAATAAAATTACTATACATTTTCTAGCATCATTAAAATGTGCTTATGGTCTTCTCTTGGTATTTCCAGATTTGATGAGTTTAATTTTTTATTCATATCTGACTTGAAACCAATTTTAATATTTAGTTTATTAAGTATCTTTAATGTATCTTCATTATAGCTTCCACAAGGGTGTGCCATGGAATATATTTGATTTTTTCCTAAAATTTTCTCTAAATGATCTAAATTTTTTATATATTCAATTTCTTGATCTTTATAAGATTTATTTTCCATTAAAGTAGGGTGATAATAAGAATGTAAACCTAAAATATGTCCCATTGAATTAATCTTTTTTAAATTTTTTTCATCCATCCATAATTTTTCAATATAATTCTCTTTTACAAAATTTTTTTCTTTCATAAGATAGTGCATCACTTCATCATATTGAAAAGTATTTAAATATCTATCTCTTAAAAATCTAAACCATTTATCTTCATTAGTATAAAATTTGTAATCACCTAAATAATTTAATTTATTAAATTTTTTAAAAATTATTTTATATTTTTCTGTATTTTGTTTTTTTACTAGTTTAAAAAAATCTTCATAAAAAATATTAATATTATCGTAGCAAGAATTTCTAAAGTATCTGTATACCTCTAACAGATCAGGTTCATTCTTAAATGGAGACGAATATATAAAAAAAAAACAACTAATTTTTCTTTTGGTGATTACAGGAAATGCAACATCGAATTGGCATCTTAATGCATCATCAAAAGATAAAACAATATCGTTTTCTTTCAAATTACCATTAATAACCTTTTGACTAAATTCATCTGCTCCAATTAAGTTAAAATTTTTTTCTAAATGATCTAATATTTTTTCAAATTGCTTTTTATCAATACTTCCCTGACTTTTGGGATGAAAAGCATCATGAAAATGATGAAACATTACAGAATGAGGAAATATTTTCTTCCTTAACATCAAAATCTAAATGCTGTAATAATTAAATTTTTTAATTTTGTCATAATATTTTATACTCTATATCATTAAGTAGTAAGTTTATCTGAAAATTTTTTTGCCATTTGCCAATCATATTTATTATCTATGTCAATTGACTCTACTTCATTTATTATATGTGGAATTGTTTTGTTAGGTAAAAAGGTTTTTTGTTTTAAAAGAGCTCGAATCTTAATACCATAAAAACCTCCTGTGGGTTCTAAAATTTTTTCTAAATTTTTTGTTAAAAAAAGATTTTTTAATTGCATATTTTTATCTAACAATTTTAAAGTACCAATATTATTTTTTTTATATTTCATGGCAACTACAGCATTACAATTGTTATTTTCTAATAGTTTTCTTGTACACTCTTTTATCGTCTTAGATGTTCTTAAAGGAGAAGTTGGCTGTAAAAGTATCAGATATTTTGGAAGTTTTTTTTCTTTATTTTTCTTCCATTTGAGAAAATGTTTAATTACTGAAAAACTAGAAGAGTTGTCTCTTGAAATGTAATGTGGTCTTATAAAAGGAACTTCAATTCCCATTTTTTCACTATAATTTGCAATTTTTTCACTATCAGTGCTTATATAAATTTTGGCATTTTTATACGCTTTTTTAATTGCATTAAATGTCCAAAATATTAAAGGCTTGCCTTTTAAGAGCTTCATATTTTTTTTAGGCAATCTTTTTGAACCACCCCTTGCTGTTATAATAAAAATAATTTCTTTGATTGTAGGTATATTTTTAGATTTTTTATTATGATGCATTTAAAATGAATAGCACAAGATAAAACATTTAAATTTATCTAATTCATGAAATGTCTAAAAGTACATTAAACATTATTTAATATTCAAAACTTTTACAAAAGTATTGCCCACTTTATCGTTTGTTGCAACACCTATGTTTTTTACATCGGATAATGGTAAAGTGTCAGTATGAAAAGCATAATACCAACTTTTACCATCTGTAGAAAAATCAAGATTATCATGAATGAAATTTCTTGAAACAGTTTCAATAGCAAGAAAAGGTTGTGGGCCAAAAACATTGCCCTGTAAAGTGTTAATTGTTAAGTTAGGAAAGTCATCTTTTGGATTTTTTTCTAAAACTACATCTAATTTAACTGGATCAACCTTTTTATAATCTACTTCTATAACATTTCTAAATCCTTCTAAAGAATTACAATATTTAAATTTTACTTCAGGATATTTCTTTTTTGAATTTTCAATTAAATTCCAAACAAAATCTACTTCATTTCTTAAATCTCTAAAATCATGACTCGCTAAACCTACTAGTGTTGGCAATTCTTCATTTGCTCTTTTAAAAGCTTTATCCATTTCAAATTGATCCATTGCACCAATTCTGTTTAAAGGATTTAAAGCTCTTCCTATCCACCTTCTACAGTTTCCTCTTATTTGATAATTATCATGACTTGGGTGATAAACTTCCCATTCTTTAGTTGCTAATCTCCAATCTCCTGATCTTCCATTTTTAAAGTCAATATTCTTATTTAGATCTTCGATATTTTCAACAGACATATTTGTTATATCAAATGGTATCCATTGTTCTAAAAACCAATTACTATCAGGTCTTTCTGATTGAAATCCTGCTCTATAAACTGATGGAAACCAATTTCTCTCAATGATTTTTCTGCACAAAATTTGGTATAGCTCGGGAGAGTTAACATAAGAAGTTGCACACCTGTGGGCTTCATTATAAGTTGACATAGGATGAAAGTGCCAATGAATTGTATCTTCACTTACATTAAATTCTTTTACAATATCTCTATAATGATCAAAAATATTATGGTAGCCCATAGTTCTTCTTCTAGGGTTAATTTTATAGCCAATGTGATCTAGACAATGCCAATTAAATATCCATCCATTACCAAAAGAGTCATTATATTTTTTTTTATAATCTTCAGATAAAATATCACATAGCATTTCATCTATTTTATTCCATGTATTGTTATAATTAAGAAGGTGGCCATTTAAAGTAGTAGCAACTTCTTCTTCTTTACCATCTAAATCTATTTCTTTATTTTTAAGTTTTTCTAGGTTTTCTCTTGTGCATTGTACATTTGTTACTCGAAAAATTTCAGCTAATCTTGAAAAAGTAGCCTCTAAAGGCTCATGAAGAGGGCCCTCGGTATCTATAGCATGTACTATATTAACAACTTTCATTTATTTTATTATTCTCATTAATTAAATTAGTAATAATTTAGTGAATTTATTTTTAATTCATATATTTGTGTAGCGAAATAACAAATTTTTTTAATATAATAAACAATATAATTAATCTATGCATTTTTTTAAAAATTTTTATATATAACTCAATGTCTAAATACAAATACATATTAGGAATACAGTCTTTTGCTAATATGGATTCGGGAGCATCAATTGTTAGAGCTGATAAAAAAGGTAATATTTTAGATTATGTAGCTATATCAGAAGAGAGGATTTTGAGAAAAAAACATCCATATACCTTCCCATTGCATTCAGTAGATTACTGTATGAAATATTTTGGAATAAAAAATATAATGGATATTAATCTTTTAGTCAGTGATTGGATTAGACTTGAGAAGTGGGAATTTTCAGGTGCTACTTTTAATATTGGAGAGTTTGATTATTTAAAAAATATATTTCGTTTTCCAAAAGATAGAATAAGAATAATTAGTCATCATTTAGCACATGCTGCCTCAACTTATTACACAAGTGGTTTTAAAAAATCAGCAATTTTAATAGTTGATGGTAATGGAAGTGACCTTGAAACCACTTCTTATTTTGAAGGAAAAAATTTTAAAATAAATCCTATTAAAAACTATAAATATTATGGTCTAGGAGCATTATACAATATTATATCTACACGTATTTTAGATATGGGTACAGGTGGCGAAGGTAAAACTATGGGATTAGCCCCTTACGGAAAAAATTTTAAGAATTTAGGTCTTAAAATTCCATATTTTAATAATGGAATTATAAATGATTTTTCAAAATTTATGCAAAGAATGCCCTATTCAGATGTATTAAATCAAATTAATCCATCTTACAGGGTCGATCCTATCAATGTAGCATATAAAAAAATAAAAAATAAAAATGATGTGCTCAAACCATATTTTGCAGGCACTGCTTATAATGTTCAAGATACACTAGAGAAAGTAGTTTTAAAAATTGCTTCTGATTTATATAGTTATACTAAGTGTGATAATTTATGTATTGCTGGTGGCGCAGGATTAAACTCAGTTGCAAATAAAAAAATACTAGATAAGACCAAATTTAAAAATATTTTTATTTTTCCAGCCTGTTCTGACTCTGGAATACCATTCGGTCTTGCAATTTGGGGCTACTATAACCTTAAAGAATTAAATATTGAAAAACATAAGAAATTAATTTTTAAAAATGCTTATTTAGGAAATCAATATTCAAATAAAAAGATCAAAGAGGTATTAGATAAATACAATATAACTTATAAAAAAAGTAATTTAAAAAAAGTAGCACAATTAATTTCAGAAAAAAAAATAGTAGGTTGGTTTCAAGGTAGAAGTGAATATGGGCCTAGATCATTAGGAAACAGAAGTATACTAGCTGATAGTAGGGGTAAAAATACTAAAGATATTTTAAACAATAGGGTAAAACACAGGGAATCTTATAGACCTTTTGCTCCATCTATTTTGGAAGAAAACTGTAATCAATATTTTGAGTTAGATGTACCTTCACCTTACATGTTATTAATTGCAAAAGTAAAAAAAAATACAATCCCTGCAGTTACACATGTTGATAATACAGCAAGAGTACAAACTGTAACCAAAAATACAAACACGAAGTTTTATAATTTGATTAAAGAATTCAATAAAATAACTAATGTCCCTTGCATTCTAAATACATCTTTTAATGATGCTGGAGATCCCATAGTAGAAACACCAGAAGATGCTCTTTATACCTTGATGAAATGTGATATGGATTATTTGTATATAGGAGATTTTCTTATAGAAAGAAAAAAAGTTTTAAATAATACTATAAGAAAAAAAATAAATTTAGATATTAAAAAAAATATTGATGCAAAAAGAGATGAAATAATAAAAAAATACTTTAAAAATTATTCAAAAAAAGAAAAAGAAAAGTTCATAAATCTTCATAATAAAAAATCTACAAAGTATTTGCTTTATACTGCAAAAAATAATTTAGAAAAAAAATTAAAAGTTTGGAAAAACCTAAGAAAAAAAATACTTGTAATTGGTGAAAGAAAAAAAATTATTTTTTTAGATTCTAAATTTAATACTTTTAAAAAGATCAATCATAGTGGCTTTATAAATATTGATAAACATACAGGCAATATAGATAAAATGTTAAAAATAATTAACAATAAGCTAAAAAAACAAGAATTTGATGAAATTCTTATTGCTTCTTTTCAATATGATTTTTATATAGAAAGTTTGTGTATCAAGAATAAATTAAAGTATTACAAAATTTATAAGTCTACTGATAGAAGCTTAGAAGATATTTTTAAAAATAAATATATAGAAAAATTCGAGAAAGGAAAACTATGAAATATCTAAAACAACTTTCTAATTTATATTGGGCTAGACCTGAAAATGCCTTATGGGTAAATAAAGTTATGAATGAAATGGATAAATTCGAATTTACAGGAACAAAAATAGATCTTATGTGCGGACATGGTCTATGGTCATTTATAAATGCAGGTGGTGAATTAGATTTAGATTTTGATAGTTATAAGGATATTGGTAATATAGATAATTATCAAAAAGGAGTTGATATTCAGGATCATTTTTCAGGGATTTATGAACCTTCAATTATTAAAAAACCTAATTATAGATTTGAATATGGATTAGACTGGAAAGATAATAATTTAAAGAAATGTGAAAAGTTAGATTTTTATGACAATTTAGTTCAAGCAGATTGTAATAATAAATTACCATTTGAAGATGATACATTCGACACAGTATTTTCTAATACTATTTATTGGGTAGATAATATTGATAATATAATGAGTGAGGTTTCCAGAACAACAAAAAAAAATGGTCAGGTTTGTTTAATTAATTATCTACCACCTATAAATAATTATATGGACTTTTATAAAAGCAATAATTTTTCTTCTGAATGGATAGATTTAGTTGATAGAAATAGATCTAATGAAAATAAACATATTTTTACAATAGACCAGTGGAAAGAGTTGTACAGCAAACATGGATTCAAAACTGTAAAAATAATTCCTACGGTTAACCAAATTTATGCTCATATTTGGAATATTGGATTAAGACCATTTGCAGGTAAAATAATAAAATTAGCAAATAATTTAGATAATAAGAGTTATAAAGAGTTTAAAAAAGACTGGGTAGAAACATTATATACTTTTCTTGAACCATATGCATCTAAGCCGTATTTTTATGAATCTAACATTGAAAATTGTGTAGAAGCAATATTTATTCTTGAAAAATAAATATATTTGTTAATGAAATGAAAGCTATAAGAACACATGACAAAAAAGTATATTTAAAAGAAAAAAGGAAAAAAAATCCAAAAGAATATTTTAAATTTACATACTCAATTTCTTCAAATTATATTTGTAAAATTAAATCTCCAAGGATATTAGATATAGGATGTGCGACAGGAGATTTTTTATATTATCTTTCTCAAAAATATCCAAATGCTAAACTTACAGGAATGGATGTTCTTCCAGAATTAATACAAGTTGCAAAGAAAGAGGTAAAAAATTGTGATTTTATTAAAGGAGATGTTAGAAAGAAATCTCAATTACCAAAAAAAAAATTTGATTTTATATTTATGATGGGAGTCCACGGTCTTTTTGATGAATATTCTCATTGGATTGATAATATCTCCAATTTACTTAATAAAAAAGGAAAAGCTTTCATTTTTGGAACGTTTAATGATGGAGATGTTGATGTCATAAGTAGGATCAAATTATCCGAAAAAAAATTACCCTATGAAATAGGATGGAATACATGGTCAAAAAAAACAATTTCTAATTATTTGGATAAAATTAAGATTAATTATAAATTTACAAATTTTAATATAAAAATTGATCTAAAGAAAAACCGTGATGATCCAATGCGAACTTATACTATTAAATTAAAATCTGGAAAACGCCTAATCATTAACGAAGCCGGTATGATTCGCTCTTTACGAATGCTTACATTTACTAAGTCAAAATTTTAATTAATATATTGATCCGACTTATTAATATACTAGCTTAGTGTAATTAATTCATCTGGGCTAAATGAACGCGGTGCAGATCGTCCAACAACCTCATCAAAGTGCATTGGTGAAATTCCTTTGCCAGCACGTTTTGTAGTAACATTATCCATTGTAAAGTGTTCACCTGCACTTATGTGTTTGGATGCTACAAGAGATTTACGTGTAATGTATTTATTTTTTTTTTCACTAAAACTTGGTCGTTTAATACCATCACCTAAAGCTTGTTCAATATTTCGTATAGAAGTTACCATTGATGTAAATTCGTGTGGTTCTAGACTTGCCTTATGGTCTGGGCCAGGTTGCTTACGGCTCAAGGTTAAGTGCTTCTCAATAACTTTTGCACCCAATGCAACAGCTGCAATTGGAACTTCGATACCCAATGTATGATCAGAGTATCCTACATTTATTCTAAAAGAATCACGAATGCTACACATAGCTAACAAATTTACATCCTGCATAGGCGTAGGATATTCTGTATTGCATTGTAAGACAGTTATTTTTTTTCGAGCAGTACCTGCTTTCTCTAATACATCCAATGCAGATTCAATCTCTTCTAACGTGGCCATTCCAGTCGATAGAATTACAGGTTTACTAAAACTTCCAATATGACGGAGATAAGGAAGATTAGTGATCTCACCAGAAGGTATCTTGAAACGATTTACTCCAAGAGATACGAGATAATCAATGCTTTGGATATCGAATCCACTAGATAAGAATTCAACTCCCTTATCATTACAATATGCTTTAAGTTCCTCATGCATCTTAGGGCTCATTTCCAGCTGTTTTAACATTTCATATTGTGACAGATTTTTATTTGTATTAAGATTTTGATACTCTGCTTTTGGCACTGCATCAGTAACTAGTCTTCGAGCATTAAAAGTTTGAAACTTAACCAAGTTAGCACCAGCATTTGCAGCCTCATCAATTAACTGTTTAGCCTTGACCAAATCCCCATTGTGGTTAACTCCAACCTCAGCAATAATAAGTGTATTGTTTTCTAAATTTTTCATTTAACCATTTTGCCTTCAGAGACATTTCTTAGAACAACCTGGCCAGCACCAATTACTGCCCGTGCACCAATATGAACTCCCTCACGGATAATTGCACCACTACCAATAAAGCTACCCATACCAATATGCACACCACCGTTGATTCGGACACCCGTTGAAATATGACAATGAGATTCTATGTGCACATCATGCTCTATCAGGGCTTGGCTATTGATAATACAGTTTGCTCCAATTTTAGATGATGCATTAACCAAAGCACCGTGCATGAGAATCGTGCCGCTACCAACAAGAGCATGCTTAGAGCAGTAAGCAGTAGGGGCAATAATAGTCGGAAGTTTAGCTTTTAGTTTTTTTAATTCTTGATAAAGGTGAATTCGAATATCTGGAGTTTTGATTTGTCCAACAGTAACAAGAGAGTTTGGAGTTTTTGGTATTATTTTTTCTAAGTCTTCATTGACACCTATTACAGGATAGCCCTGCACTAAATCTAAACCAGAAGTATTAGAAACAATAATACCAGCGATTTTATATTCATTTTGAGCTTCGATGACATCTATACAAGATCGACAGTGTCCTCCTCCTCCAATAAGCAACAATGGAGTCACAATAATCCTTCACTACTGGTCTTGAAAGTTCTATTTGAGGCACCAAGTGTAGGAATTATTAATATAAGAAAATTCACTAAAAATCACCTTGAGATTGCTTGAGAGTTTCAGGCAAACCGTTATCCAACCAGTTCTCATGAATAGGAAAAGCATTTACATTATATCGCAACTCAATAGCTCGTTTAAATAACTCAGGCATATCAAAAAAATGGTTTTTAGGTACCTCATTAAGTAATTTGGGATCAAGTAGGTAGATTCCAGCATTGACATGGTGACTAACGATCGGCTTTTCTTCAATTCCAAACACTCGCTCTTTGTCTATACGAACGACTCCATATGGAATCTGGGTGTTGTGTTCATAAACACAGAGAGTTGCATCTGATTCACTCTCGTGGTGATATTTTAGCACCTCACTGTAATCGATTTCTGTTAAAACATCTCCATTTAATACTAAAAAGGGTTCTGATGGCTTTACTGGCAGTAAGCTAAGCGCACCTGCTGTACCTAGAGGTTTTTCTTCTGAAAGATACTTAATCTCCACTTTCCAATTTCTACCATCGCCAAAGTAATCTATAATTTGATCTTTAAGGTAATTAACAGCAAAATAAAAATTGTGAAAACCTGCATTAATACATCTTTCCAAAATGATTTCTAACATTGGCTTACCACGTAAACGCAGCATAGGCTTAGGACAATCATTAGTATGTGGACGTAAACGCTTACCTTCACCTCCCACCATAATCACTACAGTATTATTCAGTTCCATAGGTCTGATCAACTCTTCAAGTATGAATAAATGTACAGCCTGTCCTTTTTCATTAATAATTGGAATTTGGCGCAAACCGTTACGTTGCATGACTAATAGGGCCTCTGTTTTTGTAGTAGTTTCTGGAAGAGAACAATAGTCACTTCGCATGACACGCTCAACTGGACCATCCAAGTTTTCACCACGAAGCAATGCACGACGAATGTCACCGTCAGTAACTGTGCCAATAAGGCATTGATCACGATTCACAACTAAGGCGATTTGCATATGTCCCTCATCAATCTTTGCAATAGCGTCTTTAACACTTGCGCTTAAAGGTAAAATTAGTTGAGAAATATCAATATGAAGAAGCTTTTGATCCATTTATAAATTATATATCATAATTTTTATCGTTCAACGAACAAATAGAAGATAATAAAGCCATTATTAAATAGTAAATTAAAAATAGTTTTTACCTAAGGTATATTATCAAAGCCTATCACACTACTTGGAATATTTACTATTCTTTTTTCGAGATATTTAGAATTTTTTAACTCTGCACATTGGCATTCTTTAAAAATTTTTAACTCATTCATTAGCTTCCAGACAGGTCGGGTCATAATACCTTTAGAGTTAGTTTCTTCTAAAAATTCATCTCGTAGCTGTTTATCATTAAGGAGGATTGTATTTAGCCAATAATTTGATTGACTAAATTTTGGTTCTTTATAAAAATTAAACTCGCTATCACTAAAAAAATTCTCATACCTATTAGCTAACTTTCGCTTATTACTAATAAAATTATCTAGATTTTCCAATTGGGCTAATAGTAAAGCGGCATTTAAATTTGGCATACGATAATTGTAACCAATCATATCATGATTAAAATCCCATTTATGTGGTATCTTAGCAGTTGTAGTTAGATGTTTAGCTTTTTTTGCAAGAATTTCATCATTTGTCACTATACAACCGCCTCCACCGGCCGTAATTATCTTGTTTCCATTAAAACTAAAAACTCCAAGATGACCAAATGTACCTGTTTGTTTATCCTTATAAAGACTACCTAGACTTTCAGCAGAATCTTCGATTAAAAAAATGAAATATTTTTCTAATATTTTTTTTATTTCATCAATTTTACAAGGATGTCCATAAGTGTGCATAGGGATACATGCTTTTATTACTTTGTTCGTTTTTTTATTTATACACTGATTATTTTTAATTTTTGCATTATTTTCTAAAAAAGATCTTAGTGCACTGGGTGATAAACCCATTGTATCTATATCTACATCTACAAATATTGGCTTTGCATTGCAATAACTAATAGCATTACTAGAAGCAATAAAATTTATTGGTTGAGTAATTACCTCATGGTCTTGGCCTACACCTGCCAAAATTAATGATGTGTGAAGAGCTGAAGTACCATTAGTAGTAGCAATTGCATATTTTATACCTAAATAATTAGTAATTTTTTTTTCGAGCTCATCAACAAACTTACCAGCAGAAGAAACAAAAGTGGTATCAATACATTGATTTAGATATTTTTTTTCGTTACCAATAAATTTTGGCTCATGTAGTGGTATAAATTTTTTTTTACCGTATATTTCTCTGACAAAATCAATAAAATCATTAAACATTATAAATTTCAGATTTATATTTTTTTAAATTTTCTGGTTTAGTAATCCAATGAATAGTTTTTTTTAAACCAGTTTCAATATCAACCTCAGATTCAAAACCAACTAATTCTTTAATTTTTTTGTTATCACACCAAAGTCTAAATACCTCTGATTTTTTTGGTCGTTTACGTTTGTCCTCGTGAATAAATGTGACATCACTAGACATTAATTCTTTAATTAATTTAAATAGATTACTAATACTTATTTCTGAATTGGATCCAATATTTACTATTTCACCAATAGTATTTTTGCTCTCTGCAATCATAATCAATCCTCGGCAACAATCTTCAACATAATTAAAATCTCGAGTAGGCAATGTGTCTCCCAATTTAATTTCTTTTTTACCTGTTGCAATTTGTGTAATTATTGTAGGAATTATTGCTCGAGCTGATTGACGAGGTCCATATGTATTAAATGGTCTTGCAATTGTTATTGGGAGATCAAATGAATTATAAAAACTCATAGCCATCGCGTCTGCTCCTATCTTAGTTGCACTATAAGGAGATTGTGGATGTAGTGGATGGTTTTCATCAATTGGAACATATTGAGCAGTACCGTATACTTCGCTTGTTGATGTATGAATTAATTTTGAAATACCATTTTCTTTCGCTGCCTGACATATATTTAATGTCCCTTTTATATTGGTTTCGACATAACTATCTGGTGCTATATAAGAAAATGGAATTGCTATAAGCGCAGCTAAATGGAAAATAGTATCGACGTCTTTTGAAATATTTTTACAATAATTAGGATCGCGAATATCTCCAGTTAATATTTCAATATCTTTTTTACAATTTACATTTTCAAGCCAACCCCAATTATTAAATGAATTGTATTGGCTAAGTGCCTTAACTTGATATTCTTGTTTAACAAGCTTTTCGGTAAGGTGTGAACCTATAAATCCATCAGCTCCAGTGACTAAAATTTTTTTCATAAAGAAAATAACTATCTGAATTAATTAAAGTATATTAATTTTAATCTTCTTTCAACTTTACTTTTTAATCAAATTTACAAAACACTTTTAAGGCACTTTTTCAAATCAAATTTCTTCAAATAGCCTCATGGAACTGAACTTAAAAACTAAGTAATACCTAAAAAAACAATATGGGAATATGGCGGAACTAGTAGATGCACCAGATTCAAAATCTGGTCATTTTTTCTAGAAAACATTAATTTTTTCAACAAAAATTAATCACTTAAATTTTTTATGACACCCATACAAGCTTTTCAAATAATTTAAGGTTTAACGATTATTAATTTTTCATCAATCCACGAGGTTATTCCATTTTTTGCATTATAAATAACATTATCGAATTTTTTTATTTTCATCATTTTGGCAATTATCGCAGTTCTTCTTCCCGTTCTACAAATTAAGATTATTGGTTTACCTTCATCTATTTCTAAACGTAATTTTTCATACCATTCATCATAATTATATTTTCCTTCTTTA
>MDSW01011185.1_pt1 | contig 16355 bp, 13 predicted proteins | sample 811171 | NCBI WGS metagenome assembly MDSW01 (sample SAMN05326641, study PRJNA326480) | marine metagenome | isolation source: seawater | place: Atlantic Ocean: North West | collected 2012
AACAGCGACAGTTCCCCACAGCACAAATTTTGTAAAATTATTCCAAGTATTTTTATGGTTATCATTATCCATAAAAATATTTATTTCTGTCTTGCTTTAAATTTAGGATTAGTCTTATTTATCACGTAAACCCTTCCTCTTCTTCTAACTAATTTAGAATTCAAGTCTCTTTTTTTTATCGATTTAAGTGAACTTTTTATTTTCATAAATATTATTTTAGCCTGGCAATGTCCTACTCTTCCATGTCTTAAGACAAAGTACCATCGGCGCTAGAAGGCTTAACTTCCGAGTTCGGTATGGGATCGGGTGTTACACTTCTGCAATAATCACCAGGCGGAACCTTTTACTTAAAAAAAACTACTTAGTAAAGAATAAAAAAAACCTAATTAACGTTATTTTTTTTGGTTAGTTGAGAATTATATTTCCAAAACAAAAATGGTAAATTAATAATTAAAGCAATATTTAGCCAATTATTAAATATATTTCCCGTTGGAATAAAAGGCCACAAATATATAGCAATTGCTGATAAAACACAGATTTGAAAATCACTAAAATAATATTCGCCTTTTAACTTAAATTTCATATGCTTGAGAATATAAAAAATAAAATAAATCAAAATTAAAAATAAGAAAATAAAACCAAATATACCTGTTTCGCTTAAAACCTGTATATAGGTATTATGTGGATGAGAAGCACATGATAATTTACCTGCACTATATTTATCAATTTTGCAAAATTTTCTAAAATTTTTAACCCCTACACCAAATATTTTATTATCTAAATATATTCTATAAGCAGTAATATAATGATTAGTGTGTTCTTTTGAAAATATATAAATTTGCTCATCATTATTTTTGTTTATTGTTGATAAATTCATTTGCTTTAGTGTTTGGTCAAAAACTCTTTCTTTTGCTGTTGGATTTATAAAACTAATTATGATTAGCAAAAAAATACTTGAAAGTAAGGTTGTTAATCTTAGTTTAAATAATTTTTTAGAGAATAAAATAACAAAGATTGCTGAGAGATTTATATTAAAGAAGGCAGATCGATCTCCACTTAAAAATATTAAAGTCTCTGAAAAAATAAATACTAATATAAATAAAAAAAATAATTTACTTCGATTTTTTAAAAAAAATATTGATAATCCAAAAAAGATAGGCCACAATCTACTTAAATAACTTCCTAAAATTTTTTCTTCACCAAAAAAGCTTGAAACTCTTTCATGGCTTTTCCAACCTAAAATATTTTCTCCAGAAAAATATTGAATGAAACCATCGATAATCAAAACCGTAAAACATACAAAAATACAGTAAAAAAAATATTCTACGAATTTGTCATTTACATGCAATAGAGCAATAATTGCGATTACAAAAACACCATACCTAAAATAAAAAAAAGAAATTTTTAAACTGTCAAAATTTATATTATTAAACAAGCTGTTTAAAATTAAATAAATCCAAAAAATTAAAAAAATATAAAAATAAATATTTTTAAAATATGAAAAATTTTTTTTTTTAAAACAATAAATTAAAAATATTAAAGAAATTAAAGATATTGCTAAGTCGCTCAGCAAGGGACCAGTAATTAAAAAAAATGGAATAAGAGAGAATAAAAAAACTGGAAAATAATAAAAAAAAAACTTTTCTTTGTTAGAGTAAAAAAACATTAAATCTTTTCATTATTTTATGGATTAAATTTATCTATATAATATTTGATTCATATTTGAACTAAAATCTAAAATTTAAAGAATTATTTAATATTTAAAATATTTATTTTAATCTATAATTTTTGTATACGATTATTTATATAAAAGCTTAGTCAATAATTATGGGTATTACAATAACAACTTATCTCTTTTTAAACTTTATAATTTTATTCTTATGTGGAAAATTTTCTTATAAGTTTAATTTGGTAGATTTACCAAATAAAAGAAAAATTCATCTTAAACCTACTGCTTATACAGGTGGATGTGCTCTAAGCATTATTTTTTTAGTTTCAATCATATTGTTTGATAGTTTTAATCCAAATCTTAGCCTTATTTTATCTATAGGTTTTTTAATATCAATTGTTGGATTTATTGATGATAAGTACAATTTAAATACAGGTGGAAAATTAAGTTTACAAATTATTCCTATTTTTTATTTAATTTTTTTTGAAAACTTTTCTCTTACTCAAATTGGAAATTATGGTTTTTTTATATTAGATCTTGGAACTTTTTCAATTCCATTTACATTTTTATCAGTTCTTTTTTTGATAAATGCTTTTAATTATTTTGATGGGATTGACGGTACTTTAAGCTTTACCTCACTTTCAACATTAGTGATTTTATATTTTTTAATAGTAAAACAAAATCATTATTTAATATATGAACAGGATACTCAGTTTTTTTTAATCACAATTTCAATTTCAATATTAGTTTTTTTATTTTTTAATTTCTCATTTTTTAAACTTCCCAAAATTTTTTTAGGGGATAGTGGAAGTTTACTTTTAGGATTTATTATATCTTTCATTTTAATTTTTTTTGCAAAAGAGAAATTAATTCATCCGATTTTATTAGCCTGGAGTGTTGTGATTTTTGTTTATGAGTTTTTATCAATTAATATAATTAGATTAAAAAAAAATCAAAAATTATTTAAACCAGGACAAGATCATTTGCATCACATATTATTTAAAAAATCAAAATCAATTCTAGTAACGAATTTTTTAATTTTTTCATTTAATATAATTTTATTTACGTTTGGATACTTAAGTTATTTATTTATTAATCAAATAGTTTCCCTAGTATTGTTTATTATTTTGTTTTTATTTTTTTTATTTATTAGGTATATGTTTTCAAAAACAAAATATAAGTAATCTTCAATCTATATTTATTTATTAATTAATTTTTTTTCAGTATAGATATGGTCAACAATTTTCGAATTTGATTTATAAGATTTTATTATTTTACTAAGTAATGTTTTAACTTTGTCTGCTCTATTCTTTTTAATCAAATACTTTAATTTATTTATATTTTTTTCTAATTTACTTAATGGAATATATGGGTCGTTTATTTTTTGTATTTTGGAATGACTAGTTTTTTCAGGACTATCACCTATCAGCAGTTCTTCATATAATTTTTCACCAGGTCTAAGCCCTATAATTTTGATTTTAATATCTCCATTTGAATTTTTATAATTTTTTATAGTAAATCCAAAAAGTTTTATCATTTTTTCAATTAAATCTAAAATTTTTATTCTTTCACCCATGTCAAGAACAAAAACTTCTGAGTATTTTCCCATAGCACCTGCTTGAATAACCAACTGTGCAGCCTCCGTTATGGTCATAAAGTAACGCGAAACTTTTTTATGTGTTAAAGTAACTGGTCCACCCTCAATAATTTGACGTTTAAATTTTGGAATTACAGAACCTGAGGACTCTAGTACATTTCCAAAACGAACTATTGAAAAATTTGTCTTAATATTTTTTTTTAAATTATTATATATCCCCTGCACACAAAGTTCAGCAAGCCTCTTAGATGCGCCCATAATGTTTGTTGGTCTAACAGCTTTATCACTTGAGATTAACACAAAACTTGAAACTTTTTTGATTACTGAGGCTCTTGCGATAGCTAAAGTGCTTAAAACATTATTTTTAATCCCCACACAAATATTTTCTTCTACTAATGGAACATGTTTATAGGCGGCGGCGTGATAAACTGTATCAACTTTAAATGTTTCTAAAATTGTTTCTAATCTATCTTGATCTTGGCAGTCTACCAATAATGGAACAATTTTTTGTTTTTTTTCATAACTAATTAATTCCTCATAAATTTTATAAAGAGCAAATTCATTTAATTCTAGTAATATTAAACGCGATGGTTTTAATTTAATGATTTGGCGGCACAATTCTGAACCAATTGAACCACCCGCTCCTGTAACTAGTATTTTTTTTTTATTTATATCTTTGTTTAATAGTAAAATATCTGGTTCAACTTTTTCTCGATTTAATAAATCATCAATATTTATATCTTTTATGTCTGATACAGTTACTCTTCCATCAATAATTTCTGAAATACTTGGTAAAGTTTTTACAATTAATTTAAATTTATTTAATTTTTGAATTATATGATTTCTTTTACTTCTACCCACAGATGGCATAGCAAGAAAAACTACACTTACTTTTTTTGAAATAATCAACTTTTGCAAATTAACTGAAGAAAAAATTGTTTTATTTAGTAAAATTTTTTTAGTTAATTTTTTATTATCATCTATAAAACCTACAACATTAAATTCTGTGTTATTTTCTAAAGAATTTACTAATTGTCTTCCAGCCTCACCAGCTCCATAAACAAATGCATTTTTTTTTTTTTATAGGCTTAACAATTCTCATTTTAATCTATTAAAGAATTTACAAATTTGAGTAACTTTTTACTTAATATGTTTTGATCGAAATTATTAACGACTTTTGTTCTAGCTAAATAACCATATTTTTTTGTTAATTTCTTGTTTTTAATTATATACAACATTTTTCTCTCTATATCATTTAAACTACCAACCTTATGAAAAAAACCAGTTTTATACTCATCAATTGCATCTTTTAGACCATATATCTTAGAACACAAAGTGGGAATGCCACAAGCTGCTGCCTCAATAATAACTGTACCAAATCCTTCTCTATAACTAGGTAGACATAAAACATCTGTCATTGAAAACCAATACTCTGGTTTTTTTGTATAACCAATATGTAAAATTTTTTTTTGATTTTTTAATTTGTTAAAATATTTTTTTTCCTCAACTGGACCAACAAAAATTAACATTACATCAAATAGTTTATTAATTTTATTAAAGGCATTTATTAAATCATCTATACCTTTATCTTTATTAATCCTTCCTAAATATAAAAAAACAAAAGTATTTTTAGATATAGAATATTTATTTCTCAATTGAATTCTTTTTTTTTTATTGAATTTAAATTTTTTTAAATCAACACCCCCCACAGATCCTTTGTGAAGGACGAAAGATTTTTTTTTAGAAACTACTTTTTCCTTTAATAGAAATTTTCTTTGAGAAATACTATCAATAAGTATTTTGTCAGATAAATGAAAAATAATCTTATCTATATATTTAAGAATAATTCTACTGAGTCCATTTTTTGTAGCCCAAACCTGCCCTGTAAACCAATGAATTTGTACTGGTGTTTTTGCTATAAACGAAACAATAGCAACTATTAAGCCCACTTTAGGAGTAAATGAAATTGATAAAATTGGTTTTTCTTTTAAAAAAAAAAATAAAGTCATTAAAAATGACACAATATCATTTAAAATACTAATATTTCTTTTAAATTTTAAATTAACAAATGAAACATTCTTGGGAACTTTTTTTTTTAGATCAATAGGGTCATTACAACAAATAAAAAGATCATAATTTTTACTTAAATGCTCTATGTGGTTTAATGCAAAAAAATTAAAAAAATTAGAAGTATTGGATATTAAAGCTATTTTTGGTTTTTTATTCATTTAAATACTTTATATTCTTGGTAAAATGAATTCTTCGGTTTGAAACCTAATTCATTTTTAATTTTTTTATTACTGTAAGAAACTCTATTAGAAATCAAAAACAAAAAATTCATTATCTTTTTAGGAATTGGTAAAATATCAATTAAAATATTAATAATTTTAATTGATATTAAAGTATTGAATATTTTTCTTTTGTGTAGATTTTGATAATTTTCATAAATTTTAGATTGGTTACAATCATCAGAAACAATATATATCTTATTTTTTGAGACATTTAATTTTAAAACTGTTAGCTCTACTGCTTTAGCTAAATCTTTTACATTAATAAAATTAAATTTAACATTTTTAAAACATCTTATCCAAAACTGATAATTGAGTGAAAATAAAACAAACTTTATTAAATTAGATTTTTTAGGCCCACCAAATACATTTGTAATTCTCAAAATTGTATATGAGAAAAATTTATTTGTTTTTTTTTTAACAAAATTTTGTATTAATAAATCACTACGAAATTTAGAATTTGAATATATGTTATTAATAATAATTTTGCTATTTTCATTTATAAATTTTTTTCTTCCAAAATAACTCTTGCTACCTCCATAAACAGAAACACTTCCTAAATGAATAAATCTTACTTTTAATTTGGAGAGTTTTATATAATTGAGCAGTTTTTTAATTAAATCAAAATTGATAGTTTCAAGATCGTTGGTTTTGTTGTTCATTTTGCCAACACAATTTATTATGATATTTGCTTTTTTTAAAAATAACAAATTTGATTTATTAAATGATTTAAAGTCCCATCTGCAATATTTGATCCTAGAATTTATATGAGGTTTTTTTTTTTATATTTCTTCCTACACAAATTAATTTAAAAGAATTATTTTTGACTAAATTATCTAGAATATTACTACCAATTGCCCCTGAATAACCTAGAATAACAATGACCATTTTCAATTAAATTATAATTTTAAATTAGCTTATTTTTTAAAAATTAGTATTTTAAAAAGTAAATTAAATAATTTTCTTGTATAAATTTAAAGTTTTAGCTTCTATTAAAATTAAATCCCCTTTGTTAATTATTATTTTGATAATAATCTTTATACCATTTAACAAAATTAGAAACACCATCAACCACTGATGTAGAAGGTTTATAATTAAATTTTTTTTTTAAATTTTCTACACTTGCAAAAGTATTTAGTACATCACCTGGTTGTAATGGTAAAAAATTTATTTTAGCTTTTTTCCCTAAAGCTTTTTCTAATGCATCAATATAATCCATTAGTTCAACTGGTTTGTTATTACCAATATTATAGATGCACCATGGGTCTTCACTATTTCCTGGATCTGGCTTGGTACTATTCCAGTTTTTATTACTTTTTGCAGGATTATCTAAAACTTTAATTACTCCCTCAACAATATCATCGATATAAGTAAAGTCTCTAGTGTGTTTACCATGATTAAATACATCAATTGGTTTTTCATTTAAAATAGACCTCGTAAATTTAAATAATGCCATATCAGGTCTGCCCCAGGGTCCATAAACTGTGAAAAATCTCAGTCCCGTTGTTGGTAATTTGAAAAGATGACTGTAAGCATGTGCCATAAGTTCATTTGATTTTTTTGAAGCTGCATAAACTGATAGAGGATGGTTAACACTATCATGCTCTGAAAATGGCATACTAGTATTTGCACCATATACACTGGAAGTACTTGCATAAACTAAATGTTCTATTTTATTTTGTCGACAATTTTCTAAAATGTTTGCAAATCCAACTATATTACTTTTAATATAAGCAATAGGGTTTTCAATTGAATAGCGTACACCTGCTTGAGCTGCTAAATTAAGCACAATCTGAACGCTGTAACTTTTAAATATTTCATCTAATTTTTTTTGATCACTTATATCAACTCTGAAATGTTTATAATTTTGAAATTTTTCTAATTTTTTTAACCTCGCTTCTTTAATACTTGGATCATAGTAATCATTATGATTATCAATTCCTATTATGCTATCACCTCTCTCTAATAGTTTAACAGAAACTGAATATCCGATAAATCCAGCTGAGCCAGTTACTATAATAGTTCTCATATTTTATTTTTGACCAAACTTTTTTTAATAATCTTACTTTTATTAGTTTTAATCCACAAATTATTATATGATCTTACCATATTACCAATACCAAAATTTTTCTTAATTCTTAATCTGACTTCATTACATCTTTTTTCCCATTTAGCAGTATCTCTTTCAGTCAATGCTTTCTCAATTGCTTTTGCTAATCTTGATGAATTTTTAGGTGGGACAACCCAGCCCGTCTTACCAACAATCAGGCCTGAATCACCAACATCTGTAACTACGCATGGTGTTCCACATGCCATTGCTTCAGCTACAACGTTTGGAAAACCCTCGCCATATCTACTGCTTAGTACATGTATATCTAGGGCATTCATAACCTCTGAAATATTATCCCTTTGACCTAACAATTTTATATGATTTGTAAGTTTTAATCTTCTAATATCAGACTTTAACTCAATATTTTTTTTATCAACATTAAAACCAATAAGAACACAAAAAAAACTTATATTTTTGGATTTAATTAAATTAAGTGCATTGAGTAAATTTAAATGATCTTTTTGAGTATCATAACGAGCAACTTTACCAATAAGAGGTACTTCTATTTTAATTTTATTTTTTTTTTTAAATTTTATTTTCTGATATTTGTTTATTTTCAAAATCGATAAATCATATCCATTTGGTATAAATTTAATTATTTTTTTATTGTATCCAATTTTTTGGTAAATTATTTTTGCTTTTTTTGAAACTGTTATAATTGACTTAGGAACTAAATAAGAAAATAAAGATAAAATTCTTATTATTAAAACAGTACTAAGTTTTGCTTTTCCTGCCTCGATATTAGAATAACGAATATTCCATATAATATTCTTTACGCCAGCAAAACGAGCTGCGATACCTCCAACGAAATCGGCATGTACCAGCCAAGTTTGCACAATATCAGGTTTTAAAGCACGTATTAACTTTACAAGGTAAATAAACTTCCATATTGAAAAAAAGTTTGTATTTAAACAATAAACTTTAATTCCAATTTTATTCAATAAGGAAGAATATTTTTCTGGACCTTTGAGCGAAATTACAAAATGCTTGTTCAAATCATCATATTTGCAGATTTTAAATAAGGCATGCTCTGCTCCACCATCACCTAACCCTGTAATTACATGAACAACTCTCATTTAAATTTTAAAATTAACAATATTTAATTTTTTAGCTTTCTTAATCTTTTGGAAAAAAAAACTATTTTTGGTATCATAGGTCCAGCCAATAAAATAAGTTCGCAAATAAATTTTGTTCTATGTCGAATACCAGCACCAAAATTACTTACACCAAAACCATACATTAACAAATAAAAAATTAAAATTATAAATATTATCCTTAAGCAATCATCATTCCAAATTCTACTAAAATTTAAAAATATATAATATGAAACTATAAGGTACAGGATACTATCAAAAAATCCTATCAAGTGACTTATTTTGGTAATTTGCCAAGGAAAAGGTGAATACAAAAAATAAATAACTCTCAAAAAACCTTTGTACGGCATCTCAAAAATTGAATTTATCTTTAACCATTCAGGATATGTTGCGTCACCTCGCATTCTGACATCCATATTAAATTTTAACCAATTAAAATCTATCATTTGCTCAAAAGTTCCAAGGTACGGGATGTAGATATTATTTGATAAATATAGGAATGAAAAAAATAAAAATGTAGAAGTTATTACAATTGCAAAAAGCTCAATTTTTCCATCAATTATAAGTTTTAAAGATTTTCTTAAACTTAAAAGCCCAACAAAAAAAAGGAAGATCATTCCACCAACTAACAAAACAGCATGAAAAAATGATGCACAGATAAATCCAAAAATTGTTATTAGGAAGTATTTTATATTGTTATTTTTATACCAACTTACCATACCCCAAAATGCTACCAGCAAAAAAAAACTGTTATAAACTTCTCTCAATGGTAATACAGAGTACAAAATTAAAGTCGGGAATAAAGCTGCAATCCATGCACATCTATTTGCGGTAGTGTCATTCCATATTTTTTTGGCAATAACCCAAACCAAAATTACAGATCCAACTCCGAATAGTAAACTTAACGATTGTACAATTAATATAGTACGACCAAAAATAGAATAAACTAATGCTATCAACCAAGTATAAAAAAAACTATTATATCCAGGAAAATGATCAAAGATATTTTGGAAGCCTCCTTCTGCCCAAGACCAAGCCAATTTTTCAATTCCCATAGCATCTTGACTGCTATCAGGTAAAGGATAAATAAAAGTATGAATTAAAATAAATATTACTCTCAAAAGTACTGCAATTAATATTATTTTAGATAAATTTGGCCGCCTAATTGCAATAATTACAAATATGATAATTACTGCAAATAGTGAGAAAAAACCAATAACTAGACTCATTGAATAATTAAAAAGGTAAATATAATTTTAATTTCCAAAATTATATTACGATTTTCTAATTAATCCTACAAATTTTCCTTCAAACTCAATAACAGCAAATTTTAAATAATTATTTTTAACAAATTTTGAAAAATAGAGATTATCTTGAATATCATCGGTAATAAATAAACCTTTTGAATTTAGAGCTTTCCACAATATTATATATGCATAATGCCGTCCCCACCAAGATTTATCAGAATCATAATGACACAAGTCTATATTGTTTCCAATTAGACTTAGTGCATGATTTATTCCAGGAATGTCGGGTTTTCTAATTAATGTCCAATCGTTTCTTAATTTATTAGGCACTACAATTCCAACATATTCTTCATTATTTTTTCTTGGATAAGGCATATCCACACTTATCAATTTACCACAGTTGTTTTCTGATATAGCCTTGAGGATTGCTAGACTGGACCATCCAAAGGCAACACCTGTTTCAATAATATTTGCAGGTTTAAGTATTTTTACACAATCATATAATAAATTAATATGGGCTGAACCCCCCATTTTAACAGTTGATTTCAATTCAAGCTTACAAGCTTCTGCAAGTAGCTCATCATCTAACCCTTTTTGTTCACCAATTATATCTAACTTTTTTAAAGCTTCTGAGTATGAAGTAGAATTTTCCGATGCCCACTCGTAAGCTTTTTTCTTATTTTCGTCAGTATCATGATTAAATAAAAATTTACGCTTAATTAGAGATAAAAAATGTAAATAATATGAAGGACGACAAATAAACCAAAATGCATATAAAAATTTATTTAACATAATTTTTAAATTTTTTTAAAACGTAAATAGCAATCTTAATGTATTAATTGTCAATAAGTATGATACTTTAATTTATTATGATAATAAATGATCAAATAACTTTCATATATAAATAACTATGTAGAATTTTATATTTATTTTCAAAGAATTTAACCAATAGAGTATAATATAAACTAAAACATAAATATCAATATAACAAATGACAAAGGTCAAAAAATACTACATAGAGTTAATTCTTTTTTTGTTAACGATATTACTTTTATCTCATTCAATTGAACCTGTTATACAAGGTGATTCAAGAAGATATCTAAGTTATAATTTAGTTGACCCTCCACTAATTCCGTTATTTATAAAATTGACTCTGTATTTATTTGGATCACTTGAAGCTGTTGTCATATTACAAACTATAGCAATTTATTTTGGGGTAATTAAATTTACAAAAACACTTTCAAAATACTTTGATATTAAAATTTTAACAAAAATATTTATAGCTCTCTTTTTATTTTTGCCAATTTTTAATTTTTATAGGCACATTTTAAGTGAGTCCTTGAGCTATGCTTTTTTTCTTTTTTTTGCTAGTTATATAATCAAACTGATCTTCAATTTTAAGATTAAAAATATCCTCTGGGTTACTAGTTTTGCTGTAGCATTGCTACTGCTACGTTCACAATTTGTTTTTTTGTATCTAATTATATTTAAAATTTATTTATTTATCTTTTTATTAAATAAGAAAAAGAAAGTATTTTCATTTTTACTAATCAGTATTATCTCAATTTTTTTTCTTCATAACTCATTAATAAAAGTTAATAACTATATCTTGCTAAATTTTTTTGAAAAAAGCATAAACCATAGTATTTTTGAAAGTGGACCATTTCATTATATTTTTATCGATGCAATTTATATTTCGACAACTGAAGATGCAGAGCTAATCAAAAATGATAAGCTTAGAAAAGTCACGATTCAGATATTTGAAGAAATGCATAATCAAAAAGCTCTACAAGAATATTACAATGGAAGAGGACATTTTGGATTAAGTTTTGCAACGATTAGAGAGTATGCAAATTTCAATCTTAATGAATTAGCTTTAAAAGAAAATGTGACTGTTTATTCATTAAAAAAACAAATTTCAGCAACTTTATTATCTAAAAATTTTTTTAGATATTTAAAATTTATTTTCAAGAAATTTTATGACTCAACATGGCTATTCATCTTTATACCAGCTTTATTGTTTATTCCAGCGTTAATAAATTTTATAAAATATAAAACTCACTTCTCGTTAGTTGTTCTTTTCTTTTCATCTTTTGCTTTAGCTAATCATTCTATTGTTTATTTGTTTGGACGTGTTCAGCCAAGATATTTAATATATTCAGATTTTGCTTTATTAGTAATTATTTTTTTAATTTTTATCCATGCATTCAAAAAGAACACAAATAAATTTTAATTAATAAAATTTTTTAATTTGTAACTAGAATTTTTAAATCAATCTATTATAGATTATGAATAAAGTAATTGATAAAAATAAACTGTGAATTCTAAAATAAGTTTAATTGTACCTGTTTTTAATGAACATGGTGAAATAGAAAATTTTTTTAATGATTTAAATAAATGCAATTTAGAAATAACAAACGAAGTAATTTTTATCAATGATTGTTCAACTGATAATTCTTATGATTTACTTCAAAAGAAAATTAATGATTTTAAAAATTCATATAAAAATTTGAACTTATTGTTATTGAATAATTTAAAAAATAGAGGATATGGTTTTTCAATTAAGAGAGGCGTCTGTAATTCAAAAAATGACAACATTGCTATCATTGATCTTGATCGAAGTTACAAAATAGAGGATTTAAACAATATCTCTAATGAATTTGTAGATAATAATAATCACAAATATGACTTGATTATTGGTCAAAGAAAAATTGACATTATTAATACGTCAAGACTAAAAATTATAGGGAAAAGTATAATAAATTTAATAGCAAATTTTTGCTTTAATGAAAAAATATTAGACTACAATTCTGGATTAAGAGTATTTAAAAAGGATAAATTTATTAAACATATGCACATGATGTCAAATAGATTTTCGTTAACTACTTCAATGACAATTACTTTTTTAAACGAAAACTATGATATTAAATTTACTAAAATTAAATATGATAAAAGGTCAGGTAATTCAAAACTTGGTTTTTTGGATTTTTTTAAATTTCTGTATACAATTTTTTCATTATTATTCTATTACAAACCTTTTAAAATTATTTTGCCATTATTTGTTCCTCTTTTTTTAGCTTTTGTTTTCTTTTTGATTAAAGATATAAATTCCAATGATATAACTGACAAAACAGTACTACTTTTTAATTTTAATTTTCTAACACTAATTTTGCTATTTATTGTTGATAGAATTAATAAATTAAAGTGAGAGTAAATGATTTTATATTTTAATAAATTTTTACTACAAATAAATTAATAATTGATTAAATTTCTTTATAAATTTGGTCTAATTTCCTTTCTAAGCTTTATTTTTTCAAATTTATTGTATTTCACTTTTGAAAAAATATTTAATCCATCGTTGGCCTCTTTATTTACTATAATTATTGTTTTTTTTATCAATACACACTTGTTTTTCAAAACAGAAATATTTAATGAGAATAAAAAAAAATTATTATAAGTTATTAACTTTAACAGTTTTTTTCAGAATTTTTGAGTATTTATTATTCAATTTTTTATATCTTTTTATTTTTGTGAATATACAAACTAACTATATTTTTTTATTAACACTTATAATTAGCTTTATACTAAAAACTTTTGTTTATTATAAAATTTCCAAAAAAAAATAAATAGTCCTATCGTAATAAAGTAGATTTAATTAGCTTTGAATATTCCAAATAAACATTATTTATTTGATTTTTTTTTAATGAATTTTTTAAATCCTTAGAATTAAATTCAGTTTGTAGTACTTTTTTTATTTTATTTGATAAATCATCAATATCAAGATAATTGGCAATAAAACCATTTACTCCATCTTTAATAATTTCACTTGGACCTCCTGGACAATTAAATGAAACAACTGGAGTATTTAATGCAATTGATTCAATTAGAACATTTGGGTACCCCTCATATAATGAAGTAAGTAAAGTTCCTTTAGCATACAAGTAATATGGCACAACGTCTTTCTGGTAACCCTCAAAATCAACCTTATTTGAAACACCATAATTAACACATTTTTTTTTTAGATCATTTTCCAAACTACCTACTCCAACAATTTTTAAACGTAATTCTGGAAATTTAATACTTACTTTTGCAAATGCTTCAATCGCATAATGGAAGGCTTTTTGTTTTTCAAGTCTTCCAATACAGAGCAAATAATTTTTTTTTTTAATTTGGTCTAAATTTTGCTTTTTAACAAAATTATCTATTCTTATGGATAATGGATTATAAATTGTGCTAGACTTATTGATAAGTTTTGGAAAAAATGAATTTAAATCTTGTCTCATAGCTTCACATTGATTGATTACATGATCAGAATTTGAATAAAAAATTTTAATTAAATTACTTGAAACTAAATTTCTCCAATAATTTTCTTTCTTTAATTCTTTTATCCTCGTTGTAAACATATTAATATTTCTGGATATAATTATGAGATTTAATTTTAATATTAAACGTAATAATACAATAATTACAGTCATCTCGTAATTGAAAGTTAAGATGATTTTGGGTTTATTTTTAAAAATGTATTTAATTAAAGATAAAATTGAACTACGTGCATAATTTACATTTAAAATAACTAAATTTACTTTTTTTGAAATTAAATTTAAGTAAGTATCATTTTTTAAATTTAAAATTAACAAATCCACTTTCCAACCATTTTTGGCAAAAATATTAGCCAAATTTATACACACGTTTTCTGCTCCTCCTCCGGTCAAAGAACTAATGATAAAAGTAATTTTCTTATTTTGAATCAAAATATTTTTTTTATTTATTTATTTTTGTCTAACCATGCTTGAAACATCAAAACATTCCACAAATCATATTGCCAGCTGCTCTTGTTTGTAATGAAATCTTTCCATTTTTCTCTTACTAATTCTTTATGTAGAAATCCCTCTTGTGAAAGTTTTGTCTCATTTAGCAAATTTTCAGCCCAATCTCTAAGAGGCCCACGTAACCATTCATTTAGTGGTATCCCAAAACCCATCTTTGGTCTGTTAATCAAATTTTCAGGTACATAACTTTTTAAGATTTTTCTTAATATCCATTTTGTTTTACCATTTTTATACTTAAATTTATTTGGTATTTTCCATGCATATTCAATTAATTTATGATTTAAAAAAGGAATTCTCGTCTCCAAAGATGATGCCATTGAGGCCCTATCTAGTTTAACAAGAATATCGTTTGGCATATATGTTAATTGATCTATGTACATCATTTTATGGAAGTTGCTTAGATTGGAAATGTCACTATTAAATTCATTGTGGAACGTATCTGGTTCTTCTGAATTAATTACTACTTTACTAGGATTTTGCCAATGTGAGCATAAAATAAAATAAAGTTCAGAAAAACTTTTATTTTGTAAAATATTCATAGCCTTAACTTTATATCCATGATTTTTGTATTTTTTAAAATAAGGCAATGAATTAAATAATTTGTTCCAATTTTCATCCGTCATTGATTTTATTCTTTTTACTAAAAATTTTTTTAAGAGATTTGGCAACAAATTAAGCTTTTTAAACGAGTTGTTTATAGAATTATACCTGTTGTAACCAAAAAATAATTCATCGGCTCCATCACCCGAAAGTGCAACTTTAATCTGTTTTTTTGCAAGCCTTGAAAGTAAAATAGAGGGTATTTGGGAATTATCAGAGAAAGGTTCATCATAAATATTGGGTAAATTTGGAATTTCGTTCATCGCCATTTTAGGTGAAAAATAAAGTTCTGTATGATCTGTATTTAAATGTTTAGCGATTTTTTTTGCATGATGAGCTTCATTAAATTGATCCTCAGTAAAACCTATGGCAAAAGTTTTTATTGGTTTGATTGATTGTTCCTGCATTAGTGAAACTACTGTGGACGAATCTATTCCACCTGAGAGAAATGCACCCAAAGGAACATCTGATATCATTTGTTGTTTTACAGACAATTTAATATGTTTTTCTAGGTTTTTTTGTATTTCGATATCGCTTTGATCAATTTGACTCTCCTCTCCATCAAGGACACATTTTTTTAATGACCAATATACACTTTCTTTGGGAGATAAATTTTTTTTTAAATCATTCTCTTTTAATTCTAAATAATGTCCAGGTAGTAACTTGTATATATTTTTATAAATTGAGTATGGATCTGGAATACAATTGTGTCTTAGTTGAAGAGCAATCGCATTTCTGTTCACTTCACCTTCAAATGAGGGATGTTGCTTTAAAGATTTAAGTTCTGAACCAAAAAGAAAAGTCTTGTTTGCATTTTCCCCTTGCCATCCATAATAAAGTGGTTTCTCACCCATACGATCTCTCGCCAATGTTAATGAATGGTTTTTTCTATCCAAAATTGCAAATGCAAACATTCCAACA